>Ga0307505_10000331_pt1 | contig 54857 bp, 50 predicted proteins | sample 23_S_MG_FD_202183 | JGI IMG/M metagenome (GOLD analysis project Ga0307505, IMG submission 202183) | Soil microbial communities from Populus trichocarpa stands in riparian zone in the Pacific Northwest, United States - 23_S | ecosystem: Environmental > Terrestrial > Soil > Riparian zone > Trees...
CACCAGTTGCCGTCAGCACGGAAGATAGTCAGGTCAAACTTGCCGTCGCCATCGTAATCGGCTGCGACAGGTTTGTCGGTCGCGATGCCCCAGGCCGTGGCACTATAAGTCCCGTCCGAACCTTTCACATACCAGCCGCCGTCCGATGGACGCCAGATCGCAAAATCGGCCTTCCCATCCGTGCCGTACTCGCCCGGAACGATAACATCCGTCCCGATCCCCCAGTTCGTCACCGAAAGCGTCTGCGTCTGTGAATTCAACACCCACCAGTCACCCGTTCCGGGTCGATAGATCGCAACATCCGTTTTCCCGTCACCATCATAATCAGCAGGCGCGATCCGGTCATTGCCACTGCCCCACTCCCGAACATTCAACGTCCCGCTCAGCGAATTCAGTATCCACCAACTTCCGCCACTCTGCCGGTAAACGCTAAGGTCGGCTTTTTTATCCAGGTTATAATCGAAAGGCACTAACGGATTTCCAAGTATCTTATCGACTGCGCCGGCCCCCGTGCTTGAAGAAGCATGAACCACATACAGTTCACCATCTTCACCTTCGCCGAACGAAACAATGTTCCGACTCGTGTCTAAAAGAAGTGTCTGCTGGGAACCATTCCAGGCGAGTATCTCGCCGGAACAGTAATCGCCGTAAATATATGTTCCCGGCAAAAGGGCTCTTTGGCCGCCGCGATAGACGTATCCGCCTGTTATTGAACATCGTCCACCACTTCTCGAATAATCAAAGACCGGGGGCGTAAAATTAGCCGGAACACATAAGCTCGGATCGAGCCCTGTGCAATTGATTCCCTCATAAACACGCCAGCCATAGTTGCTGCCCCGCGTGATATTGTCAACCTCTTCCCGAGCACCTTGCCCAACATCAGCGGCCCAGAGAACCTGCGTCTGCCTGTCAAACGACCAGCGCCAAGGATTCCGTAGTCCGACGGCATAGATCTCGTCCGCTCCTGTAACACCTACATACGGATTGTCCGTAGGGATCGTGTAGGCTGGGTTGGTGCTGTTGCCTGATACGTCAGGAGTGATCCTTAGAAACTTTCCGAGAAGTTCGTTGATATTCTGAGCCCGGTTACCCGGATCATTCCCGGAACCACCGTCACCCATTCCGATATAAAGGTTATAAACGCCTGAACCATCTTCCCGAAATTCGATCATCCCGCCGTTATGATTTGAGAACGGCTGAGGGATCGGCCCGATCACGATCCTTTCACTGTTCGGATCGCCGACTGTATTGTCGTTTGTGGCCGTGAACCTTGAAACGATGGTCGCCCCGTCGGTTTGTCGCGTGTAATTGACGAAAAAGTAATGGTTATTCTCGAAGTCCGGGTGAAAAGCCAAACCAAGGAGTCCGCGTTCACCGCAGCAAAGTACACGCGCGGTGATGTTCATGAAATTCGTCGCGGCGGTTTCACCCGGTTGAACAACCTTGATAATACCCGCCTGCTCAACGATGAATAGGCGATTCGAACCATCCTTTGCGTTTGTTACCAGCGTCGGACGGCTCCCGATATTCGAAAGGTAGTTCTGCTGGATGTTAAAGGGAAGCGTCTGGCCGAAACTCTGCACATCTCCAGCTACTATGATTGCGGCGAGAAAGAGCGAAACAATAGTTGTTCTCATATTGGTTTTGAACTGCGTTTTCTTGACCGAATGGCTTGTAAATTTCAGATCTAGTGCGGATTTTTGAACCGCATTGGGGGAACGGATTATCGGGACAGCAAACGGGCCTAGTAAAGATAATAACGCTTACGGCATCGTTCACGCAACAGACTTATAACTTGTATCGAACCTTATTTTTTCTTAGTTCAACATCGTCCATCTCGAAATTCTGAAGTCGGAGCGTTATATCTGCTCCCATATCCATCGCCGAGTATTCTCCGTTCCGAAATTTGGGAAATGCGGCAGCGGCTATCATCGCGGCGTTGTCTGTAGAAAGATGTTTCGACGGGAAGTAGATAGGGATCGACAGTTCCTCGGCCATCGTCTCCGATACGTTCCTAAGTTCCAAATTACACGCGACCCCGCCTGAGACGATCAGAGTGCGCGGCGAAAGCTCGATCGCTATCTTCCGCATTGTATCGACAAGCTGACTCACGACGGCGGATTGGAAACTTGCTGCCAGATCGGCGTGATTACCATTCGCGTACTCGTCTGACTTCAGTAGTTTCGAGACCGCAGTCTTCAATCCGCTGAAACTAAAATCGGGACGACCATCCGAGATCTTTGGCCGCGTAAATTTGATCGCGTTCCTGTTTCCCGCGACAGCAAGTTTTTCAATAGCGGGTCCGCCCGGATATTCAAGCCCCAGCATCTTGCCTACCTTGTCGAAAGCTTCTCCCGCCGCATCATCGCGGGTCCTTGAAATGATCTTGTACTTTCCTTCTTGCGGAACGAAGAAAAGATTTGTGTGACCGCCCGAGACGATCAGAGCAAGGGCCGGATATTCGATCGGCGGATTCTCGAAAACAACAGAATAGAAATGGCCTTCGATATGATTTACACCGATGAGCGGAATGCCGCGGGCGAAGGCCATTGCCTTTGCGAACGAAACTCCAACCAAAAGTGAACCGATAAGTCCGGGCCCTTGTGTTACTGCGATTGCGTCGATGTCGGAAATGGAAATTGCGGCATCAGTCAATGCCTGATCGACTATCGGACCGATCTTCGAGAGGTGTTCGCGAGAGGCAAGTTCCGGCATTACGCCGCCGAACGGTTTGTGGAGTTCGATCTGCGACGATATTACAGATGACAGGATCTCGCGGCCATCGCGAACGACAGCCGCCGCCGTTTCATCGCACGAACTTTCAATTCCTAGAATGAGCACGTCTTAAAGCAATCTTATGGTCCGGGATTGGTGTTTGAAACCGGCGTATTCGCACTTCCCGGACTGGTATCTACCGCACTAAGCAAACCGGAGAAAAATAGCATCGCCACAATAAATATCAGAATGATCCCGGTCAGCAAGATCGTTTCGAACCTCAGCCACCGAGACGCTTTGGCGGTATCTTCTCGAACAACAACATCCTTACCTTCAACATTAATGACTTCGTCTGACATATCGTCCTCCAAAAATCGTCGCTATATTACTATTATACTCCTACGCCGCAATAGACGTGCCACAAGAATCGAAAGGTAAATTTCTCAACAACTTAGCATTGATTTCCTGAGGAAATGAAATTGAAGATGCGTACGATTTCAATGCGCCATGTTACGGCTTCATTCCTGCGTTCCATTCCGGCCGAAAGTCGGAATTCGCCAGCCACTCGATTGGCCCGATCATCGAATTTATCGACCGCGTCATATGTACGAAGTCGATGGTCTTGATCTCGTCAGACGCGCGATGGTAGTCCGTGTGCAAGCCAAAACTTGAGACGGTGTGGGCAATAATTCCCTGCCGGGCGAGCGTGTAGTTATCCGAACGCTGGAAAAAGTTTTCACTCGGATGCGGGTCCTGAAGAAGCTTCGCTCCGCGTTTTGCAAGTTCCGGCCCTAGGTTTGAACGCTCGTAACCGGTTAGCCAAAGTTCTTCCGGCTTCACTTTCGCATCCGGCCGGCCGATCATTTCCCATTGCAGATTCGCGATCAGCTTTTCCTTCGGAAACGAAAGATTGTTCGCGAAAAAGTTTGAACCGATGCCGCCGGATTCTTCGCTGCCGAAGCAAACGAAATACACCGTGCGTTTTGGTTTCTTTCCTGCACCGATGACACGAGCAAGTTCGATCACGGCTGCCGTTCCCGACGCATCGTCGTCGGCACCGTTAAAGATCTTGTCATCGCCTGCGTTGTTCGGACGAACGCCGAGGTGATCGAGATGCGAACTCAGCAGGATGACTTCCGATCCGAGTTTCGCGTCGCTTCCCGTTATCTTGCCGACGGCGTTCCACGAAAGCTGCACCTGCACCGGCGAAAGCGTGCCGCCGAATTCGACCGTAGTTCCATCCGCAGCGTTTGCAAGCGAAGCAGCAGTTTCTTTGCTGACCGCAACCATCACGGCGGGCTTGGCAGTCGAAACTGTGAATGCCACACGCCTTGCAGACATAGCCGCCCAATTCGTGCGAAGCTGCGGCGTTTCTTCGACAATCACGATCGACGCGCCCGAAGTCAGATAGCCTTGCAGCTCGATCGTCAACGCACGTTGGTCGGCTGCCGACGAAGAAATAAATACGGCCGCTCCGGCGTTCGCTTTTGCACCTGCCGCAAGCTTTTGCAGCGGTCCGCTGGCAGATCCGGCATTCGTTCGCAGAACCAGCATTTCCTTTCCGTGTTCTAACGACGTCGCGCCGATTTTCATCGTCGGAACCGCTGCAAAGCCTCCGCGTGAGAGGCTTGCGGTTTGAACGAACATTGTCTTGCCGCCGATGACGTCACCTGCCGGTTCGAGGCCGAACTGCATAAACTGTGAGCCGACATATTCGGCAGTTATTCGTTCAAACTGCGTCCCGCTGCCGCGTCCCTGCATGGCGTCGCTGGCCAGGAATTCCATATGAGCGCGGACGTTGCGTTCTTCGACGGCCTGCTTCGCCGCCTTCTGGCCGTAACCCGTGACCGAAATGCACAACGCGACCGCCGCAAGTGCAATGAACTGTTTGATTTGTGTGGACATAAACATTTCAATATTCTGGCACGTCATTCTAGTAACGCAAATTTAAGGCGATTAAGTATTTTCTCCTCTGTGACCTCTGTGACCTTTGTGTCTTCCCTCGGTGATCCCCGTGTTAAGGGTTTCTCTAAACACAAAGACCACAGAGCTTCTCACCGAGCTCACGAAGGAGGTCGAACAGTTGGCATCTGCTGCAAACACGGCTAGAATCTGCATTGAAGATGGACACCCACCAGGCAACGGCATTATTGATCGAGTTTTCGAATGGCAGACGTGAAGCCATAGACGACCTTTTGCCGATCATCTACGACGAGCTGAAACGCGTTGCCGCCAGCTATCTCCGGCGCGAACGTGTTGGCCATACCCTCCAACCAACGGCGCTCGTCAACGAAGCCTATATGAAGATGGTCGATATCACGCAGGTTTCGTGGCAGAACAAAGCGCATTTTATCGGCGTTGCGGCGAACCAGATGCGTCGAATTCTGATCGACCACGCGCGAAAGCATAATGCCGAAAAACGCGGCGGCGAATTTTTGATAATGACGCTCAACGAAGAGATCGACAAAGCCGACGAGCAAAGCACCGAGCTCATCGAACTCGACGAAGCCCTCAACGAACTCGCCAAAATGGACCCCATAAAAGCCCAGATCGTCGAACTCCGCTACTTCGGCGGCCTCACCATGGACGAAGCCGCCGAGGTCCTCGGCGTCTCAACCATCACCGTCAAACGCCACTGGAAAATGACCAAAGCCTGGCTCTACGGCCGATTGGCTAAATGAGATTTTGACGCAAAGTCGCTAAGACCGCAAAGACGCGAAAAAATCAAACAGGATGTACCATCATCAAAAACCTGTGGGCACTTGTGGCTAAATGTTCCTCCTTTTTGCGTCTCAACGTCTTCGCGACTTTGCGACTTTGCGACTTTGCGTTAGATTCCTGACTTGATACTTTCCAGCCGATGGTTTCGCCTTACGGGTGACGGACGATTTTTCGCGTTCGACATTTATACGAGGAGAAACTGCAATGATCAATCACATTTCATTTGGTGTTAATAATCCGGAAAAGGCAGCGAATATTTTGGCAGAGCTTTGGGGCGGCGTGGCGATGCCGTTTCCGCCGAGCCCGGGCGGTTATGTTGCGTTCGCCGACGATGGCAAAGGGACGCTCGTCGAATTGGTTCCCGAGGATGTTCAACTCGTGCCGGGAACGGGTTATCCAGACGAAGGAACTTTCACAAAAGAGACCGTAACTGATGAATTTGAAGCCACTTTCACGCCCGGCAACGAAGTCTCGCTGTTCGGTTCGGTGCACCTGAACATCAATTCGCCGCTCGATGAGGAATCGATAAAAGCGATAGCAAAACGCGAAGGCTGGCGGTGCTTTACCGCAAACCGAGGCGGCGGGATATTTCAGTTGATCGAATTTTGGATCGATAACCGCTTCATGGTCGAGGTCAACACGCCGGAGATGACCAGGCATTATCAGGAAACCGTAACCCCCGAAGCGTGGGCCGGATTCCTCAGTATGCCTTTGCCGCCAAAATACGCAAAGAACTATGCGGAGCTGGTAGCTTAAGATTCACCAGCTAGTGCATAAAGTTCACATAGAAAATCCTGACCTTCAACTCTGGCCGTGCACATCGCGCGGCCTTTTTTCAATTGCCTCCTGCTTCAGCTGGAGGTTAGCTTTCGAAAAAATTCTCGCGGGCTTTAGCCGAACATGCAATTCGGCTAAAGCCGAAAGGTCAATTCAGCCCGTATCCTCCAGCTAAAGCTGGAGGCAATTCATAAATCCGCCGCAAGAAACTTGATACCTATTGCCGGCATCTTTCGCCTTACAACCGACGGCATTTCGCCGAACGCAATTCATAACGGGAGAAAGGTAATGAAACAAGCAATCATATTCGCAGCAATTTTGATGTTCACGCTGACGGGTTCGGCGTTTGCCGACGTAAAGATCACGACTAAGCAAACGACGAGCGGCCAGTCGAGCGAGAATACGACTTATATCAAAGGCAAGCGTCAGCGTACCGAAATGGGCAACGGCGTGATGATCTCGATCACACAATGCGACCTCGGCCGCGACGTTCAGATCGCACCGCAGACAAAAAAATACACGGTTTCTTATTACACGGATGCGAATGGCAATCCAACTGTGCCGGTCGAACCCGGCAAATCCGTACCCGTTACCAAAGGTGGAATAGTCAATATTACGACGACGATCAAAGACACCGGCGAACGTCGGCAGATGTTTGGATACACAGCACGCCACATCATCCAAACGATCCAAATGGAAAGCTCGCCGGACGCATGCTATCCGCAAAAGAACAAGATGGAAATGGATATGTGGGTCATCGACGCCGAATTCGGCCTCGCGTGTACGCAGAACAATTATTCGCGTTCTTACAACGGTGGCAAGAACGGCGGCTGTCAGGATAAGTTTGTGCCGAAGACGATCGGCACCGCGAAATCGGGGTATCCGGTTTATCAAAAAATGACGTCCTTCGACGCTTCGGGCAAGGAAAGCTTTTCGATGATTCAAGAGGTGATCGAGCTTTCGAAAACGACTTTGGACCAGGCACTATTCGAAGTCCCCGGCGACTTTCGCGAAGTAAAAGATGCATCGCAAATGTATGCGGCCTCCAGTTCTTCGGGAGTTTCGTACACAGGAGCAAGTTCGCCGTCATCGGGAATGGCTTCTAGCCTGAAGAGTGCTAAATCGGCATCAGCAAGCGAACCCGTCGCCATCGGTGCGAAGAAAGCAGGAACCATCCGCATCGGTGTTGCTGCAAAGACGACGGCTGTCGGCGAAGGAATTACCGCCGCCGATCTGACCGCGGCGATACAGAATTCGCTCGGTCAGCATCTTAAAAGAACAAAGGTCGAGGTCGTACCGATCGAAGCGAAACTCGCCGCGGCACAAACGGCTGAGGCTCAAGAGAAACAGTGCGACTTCATCCTGCAAGCATCTGCAGCCCACAAAAAAGGCGGCGGCGGATTTGGCTTCGGAAGAATGCTCGGCACGGTCGTCGGCCAAACAGGCATCGGCCATACCGGCAGCACTGCGGGAAATATTGCCGGGCAAATGGCAACGACAGCGATCGTCGCCGCAACAGTCTCTGGCAACGTGAAAGCAAAGGACGAACTCACGCTCGACGCAAGACTTGTTTCGCCTGCGGACAATCGTTCGCCGCTGACGCGACAGTTCAAAGCGAAGGCCAAATCGGACGGCGATGACATCATCTCAATGGTCGCCGAACAAGCGGCCAGGGCGATCATCGACACGGTTAGTAAATAGGCATTTCAACCTTCAGATAAAAACGGCCGCTCGGAAATATTTTCCCGGCGGCCGAATTCCATTGACACTTTTTCACCGGATCTTACGCATTACATATTGAAAGACGGCGAGGTTTTCTACTTTTTCATACAGTTAATCAATTCATAATTCCCTCCTTGATCCAGCCAGAAACATTCAAAAGAAACTTCGCCATCTAATCTTTTCAAGTCGGGAATCCGATGCGTTTTAACAGGTCGTCAAACCTCGGGTCGCCGCGAAGATTCTTTAGACGGCGGCCCACTTTTATGAGCGCGAGCCAGTTCGAGCGTTCCTGATATGCCCGTTCGAGCCAATAAAACGCCTTGTCCTTGTCGTTCAACCCGGCGTAAACGACCGCGGGCAAGAACGACGATACCTCTTTTCGCCGCACGCGCTCCTCAAGATCGGCAACGATCTTTTCAGCCTCAACCCTCTGTCCCGCAACAGCGTATGCGTGTCCAAGAGCCATATCAGCAAGCGGATCCTGAGAGAGTTCTTTGATGTTCTTGTATGCTCGAATGGCTTCTTCCAGTTTGCCCTGTTCCTGCAATATCTCACCGAGATTCAGATATGCACGTGCGAATGTCGGGTCGCGGTCGATCACCTGCCGGATCTGGATCAACGCATCATCGTAACGACCAGAAATGTAATGTGCCCAGCCTATGTTGGTCAAGACATTCAGCGAAAGGGGATCGATCTGCAACGCATTTCGAAACTGCTGCAGAGCCTCGTCGCCACGGCCCATGGCGACGAGGAAATTTCCGTACGAATAATGAGCTTCGGAATTGTTCGGGGCGAGTTGAATAGCACGTTTGTATTCCTGCTCCGCTCCGGGAAAATCCCAATCGAATGTTGCCTTGATCGAGGCGAGCGAAACGTATGCCGTACTCAGCATAGGGTCGAGCTGCAACGCTTTCATCGCCGCCTCTTTCGCTTTTGGGTACGCCTCCTGCGATGGCATCGAACCGTATGCCGGAGCCGATCGGTATGCGAGGGCCAAGCCTTGATATGCGAGCGCGTAGTTCGGGTCTTTGCGGATCGCCTCGTTGTAATCTGCAAGAGCTTCCGTCATCGACGCAGGCGTTCCCTTCTGTCGATTGAATTCACCCTTTAAGTAAAGCTGAAACGCCTCATTATTTTCTGTGTAGCTCTTTTGGGCAATCGCGGAACCGGTCGGTTTTAGATCAAGTGATTCGATCACCTTGGCGGACATCGTGTCCTGCAATGCGAACACGCGATCCTGACTTTCGACAAACGAAAGCGACAAAACCTTTTTGTTATCCTCGACACGAGTCATTTCGATCCGCAACAAAAAGCCGTCACCTTCTTTGGAAAGCGATCCGGTCAGCACGTTCTCAACACCAAGTTCGCGGCCGATCGTTTGCGCGTCCAGCGACCGATTCTTGAAAGCAAAGGCAGTTGAACGCGGCACAATGCGGATCTGGCGAAAAATCCCGATGCGGCTGATCAGGCTTTCGCTCATACCATCGGAAATGTAATCTTTAGCGGCCTCGCCTGTCTGATTTTCAAATGGGAGAACGGCGATCGACCTGACAGCATTTGTCGGTGTCTCATTCACATACCTGACACCCTTGAACTCCACGCCCAGAAATCCGCTCCAATATCCAATGCCGGCGAAAACTAATGCCGCAGCCGCCACAGCAAATTTTCTGATATGACGGCGAAAGAAACTTGGGCGAAACGCCAGCGTCGGCAACTCTGATCCCGGCGATGTGATCGGTTCGAAATTGAAAAGAGAGGTGTTTCCAGTGCCGTCCGACGTAATGGCCTGAACACGGCCGTCAACAAGTTTCTTGTTAGTGCGCTGCAGCAGTGTTTCGTAACGCGGATCGTCACGGATCACGTCGAGCTTTTTTTCCGTACCAAACCAAACGAGCCAGGGATCGCTTTCACCGACAGCGATCCCGATAAAATGAAAAGCTTTTTCGAACCGTCGCGCCGCCACATTCGCGAGGCCCAAAAACATTGGCTTAATGTATTCGCTATGCGAACGTGATTCCATCGAATCTGCAAGTTTGATCGCGTCGGCACCGCGCCCCGACGCCGAATAGGCGAAGCACAGGTAGTACTCGCTAAGAGCAGAGCCGGGCATCAATCGGCAACCATGCTCGATCTCGGTGACCGCCTCATCCGCTCGTCCGAGTTCACAAAGGATGTACCCGCGCTGAAGGTGCCCCTGAGGATAGTTTGGATCAAGGTCGATAATTTCCTCTACCTTCCTCAAGGCGGTCTCGAACTTCTGTGCCTGATAATACGTCCAAACAGCCAGTGTCTTCGTTCGCAATGACAACGGATCAAGCTGTTCCGCCTTGTCAGCTTCAACAATTCCCTGCTCAAACCTGCCGGTGCCAATAAGAACGGCAGAATACCACTCATGTGCAAGGGAGTAGTTAGGAACCAGGTCGATCGCCTTGTGAAACAATCGTTCGGCCTTTTCATAATCGAATTTATTCAAAACGATCAGGCCCATTGACGCATACGCTTCACCAAGTTCCGGGTCGATCTGAAGTGCCCGCCGTGCCGAGGCCTCGGCATTCGTATAAGATTCAGTTACCGGAATCAGTCCGTAGATGTTGGCCCAGATGAAAAAATCAGCGATACCGACATGGGCGAGCGCATAGTTCGGGTCATACTCGATCGCGCGATTAAACGCCTCGAAAGCCTTTGGAAATGCATGTGAGCTAAACTGGTTCCAATAGAAACGTCCGCGGAGGTAAGCTTCATACGCCCGCGAATCATTGGTTCCCCGTTTTGCAAGTTTCTGTCTGTCCTCACCTGTAAGCTGAGGAATGAGGGCGGTCGCTACTTGTTCCGAGATTGCGTCTTCGAGTTCAAGAACGTCGGTGAGATGTTCGTCGAATTGTCCGGCCCAGATCGCCGATCCTATACTGACGTCCAACAATTGAAGCGAAATTCTCAGGCGTTCGCCGAAGCGGCGAATGCGACCGTCGAGAACGAAATCGACACCGAGTTCCTTTCCGGCACGAAAGGGATTTATGTGCCGCTCGTTGTACCGCGTGATCGAACTTGTTGGCCGCACCGTTAACTTTCTGACGCTGGTTAGCCTTGTGATGATCGCGTCGGCAAGCCCGACGGTCAGATATGCTTCATCCGTGCTTTCAGCTCCAGTCGGACTCATTAGCGTGAGCGGCAAGACGGCGACTAAACGGCGGCCTTCGCCGGTGTCGTCCAACTCACGACGAAGCAGCGGTGTGAATGTTCTGTATGCGGCAATATCTTCACCGCCCAGGTGCCGTTCGATGTCGTCTTGAAGTGCGGTTACAGATTCATACCGATCTTCGGGCAGTTTCTGAAGTGCCTTTAGAATGATGTTGTCTAAATTACCGCGGATCTGTAGAGCGATGTCATTTGCCGTTGTGCGTCTGCGTTCGGCGATTTCCGTAATAGAAGAAATGTTGCTGCTGACAGGCGAAATACCGGCCGATCCCGATTCAACAGTTTCACTCGGAACCACCGGCTCGTCGTCGCACACGGCACGAGCTACATCGTGAGGCGAGCGACTTGAGATTGCGTACGGACGAAATCCGGTGAGCAACTCAAACAAGATCACGCCAAGGCTATAGACATCGGTCGCGTAAGTTATCTTTTCACCGCGTATCTGTTCCGGGCTTGCGTAATCAACCGTCATCATCCGCAACGCGGTCGCCGTTGGCCGCAGCGTGTCAACTGCCATCTCCGGATCGAGCAATTTCGCAATGCCAAAATCAAGCAGTCGCGGGCTGCCGTCATTTGTGATGAAAATATTCGACGGTTTCAGGTCACGATGGATGACGAGTTTTTGATGAGCGTATTCGACGGGCTCGCAGATGCTGCAAAAAAGTTTCAGCCGAGCCTTGATCGACAGCCGCTCTCGGTCGCTGTAGCGATAAAGCGGCAGGCCGTCGATAAACTCCATCACGAAGTACGGACGACCGTCGTCGGTTGTGCCGCCGTCGATGAGACGTGTGATGTATTTGTGATCGAGGGCCGCCAGTATCTGACGCTCGTTGCGAAAACGCCGTAAGACGTAATCCGTATCGACGCCGCGTTTTACAACCTTGAGCGCGACGCGAAGCCGAAACTCGCCGTCGGCCCGAACGGCCTCGTAAACCGCGCCCATGCCGCCGCGGCCGATCTCGCGTTCGATACGGTAACTGCCAAGCACCTTGCCGACCATCGGATCGTCATCCACATCGTCAAGCAAAGCCGAAAGGACGCCGCTCTTTGCACTGTCATACAGCGGCTGTTCGATAAAACTGCTGGCTTCGTCGAATTGGTCGAGAAGTTTGCCGACCTCAGTGCGAAGTTCGGCGTCTTCGCTAGTGGCAAGCTCAAGAAAACTAGCGCGCATCCCCGTTTCGAGTTCGAGTGCCTCGTGAAATATCGATTCGATTTGCTGCCAGCGTTCAGGCGTCATTGAAACACGACGGAAAGACACTATCGCAGTTCCGTTTCCTGGAATCTTAAACAGTTACAACGACAAAACTATTACGCCGGTTCACTGTGTTTTCGCCATATTGTAATACTTCCAACTGGCTTTGTGATCTTTTGGCAATTTCTGTTTGGTTAGGATGGCACGAACCATTTCGACAGGTATCGAGCCTTCCTTAAGAATTGCGTCGTGGAAGTCGCGGTTTGTCATCTTTTTCGAACCTACCAGATCGCGATGCAGTGAATAGAATTGTAATCCGCCCATCATATACGCGATCTGGTAAAGCGGGCCGTAATCGCCTGAGAACGAGCGTCTTACTTCCGCAAGTGCGTTGTCGCGTTCGTGGCCGACCTTATCGACAAGCAGATTGACGCATTCTTCGGGAGTCATTTTTCCGAGGTGGAAATTCAACGAGAAAATAATGCGCGCCGCACGATGCGAACGCCAGAAAAGTGCGCCGATCTTATCTTCAGGAGTTTTAACGAAACCGCGATCCCAAAGGATGAATTCCCAATACAACGCCCAGCCTTCGCCCCAGAAAGGCGTGCCGAAGATCGAACGATACGGGCGATGACGACGGGTCATATACTGCTGCATATGGTGGCCGGGAATAAGTTCGTGGTGCGTAACGGCACGGGCAAAATGCGGATTGTTGCCGCGCATCGACATTAGCTTTTGCTCGTGCGTCATTCCGTCGGTCGGATATGAAACAAGTATAGTCTCTCCGCCGAGAAAGAACGGTGCGACAAGCTGGCGTTCGGGCGTCATCATCTCCATCCGCCACGATTCGCGCATCAGTTTTGGAACCGTAACCAGATCGTTTTTTTCCACATACTCGATCGCCTCGATCGCCTGATCCCGGATCAACGCAGGCTGCTTGCCGGGCTCGACGTACTTTTGCTTGACGGCCTCGATCGCCTTCATATAGTCGTCGCCAAAACCCATTTCACGCGAGGCTTTCTTGAACTCAGCGAGACACCATTCAAATTCCTTATTCGCGATCTCGACAAGCTCTTCGGGCGTGTACGGGATCATTTCGAATTCGAGTTCTTCGATCAGAGCTTCCCTGCCGATCGGATCGCCGATGATCGTCGTCTTGTCGTCGGGGGCGATTCCGACGAGTTTGCTTGCGACAAATGTCGAGTATTTTTGCAGTTCGGCTTCGACCGCTTCATACGGTTTCTTGCACCACCACGCAAATTGCGGATCGTACTTGTCGTGAAAGTTGAACCAGTTGCGAAGGGTGAAACGGAGACTTGCGATAGTTTGCAGCGAACGGTTTGCGACCGTCCGTTTGGGCTTGGTAGCTTCAACCGACTTCGGCAACGCACTGATCTGTTTTGCCAATGCGTCAAGCAGTGCTGCCGACCTTTCGGGATTTATCGTCTCCAAACGCCGACGCTGATCTTCAAGATCCGCGATGGTTTTCGCGAACGGAATGATTACCGCCATCTCCTGAAGCTGTAGCTTCGTCCGGTCAAGCTCTTTTATCTCATGCTGCAAATAGTTGCGAAACAGAATGAAGTCGATCTGCTCATCGTGATTCAGCGTGTCGTAATTCAAACGATCAACCACCGCAAGATAATCGGTATAAAGCTGTCGAAACCGAGCCTGACGGGTTGCGGATGTCTGAGCCGTATAAAACCGCGTCAACGCACCGTTATCCTGGCCAAACTTTTCGATCACACCGCGCAACCGCGACGGTGGTTCGTTCAACGCCGACAAACCGTCGTCGACCCGTTGACCCGGAACCGAGGCTGCAGACAAGACAAGAACAAAGCACAGAAAGGCTGTCGCCGATAAACTTACTTTCATTTTGTTTGGTTGTGGATGATGCTCCTGAGCATACGATAACGCAGTATCAGCGAAAACTAAAATTCAGATCGCTCGACGCATCGAGGTTTTCATCGCAGTATGTAAAAAAGAGGCTTGAGAAACCGTTCGAATGCGTGTATAAGTATAGGAGTATCCTCCTACGGTTTTTCACTCTACCTCCCGCAGCCCACGTCAAAGGCCAGTCAGAATCTTAGCCCACCATTTCTTTCCTCGGAGGTACCACGATGAACCCGATCATTCGTTTCTTCACATTGTTTCTTCTCGCATCACTCGTTTTCCAATTTGTTTCAATGCCGTTGACCGCACAAAGACCCAGACAAAAGAGGAGTCTTCACTGGTCGAAGCGGTTGAGCAATCCGCGGGCAAGTCGGATCCGGAAATGCTCGCTCCGTCAACGATCTTCAGTGCGAATCCGAATGTTGCCATTCCCAATGATGGCTACAACGGAACCCTGGCTTCTATGGCCTGCTCTACGATCAACACTAATGTGTTTCTGGGTAACGCTGTGGTTGCACGCATCTCAGTCGCTCCGAATATCACCCATACCTCGGTAGGGGATCTAACGCTGAAATTAGTGGCACCGTCTGGGACGGTATTTACGATTCTAAATCGTCCGGGTTCTAACGCCGCGGACACCGGCGCCGATACTCCTGCCGGTGACAACAGCAATTGGGCCGGAACGGTTACCTTTCAAGATGGCGCGGCAACAAGCGCAGAGAACATGGGTTCCACGATCATTGACACTCAGACTATCTGCACCAACGACGGGCTCTGTACTTACACTCCGGCCCCGGGAACGGCTACAACACCGCCAAGTACGTTTCTTGATCTGGAAGGCCAGCTTGCGCGTGGAAATTGGCAGTTGTGTGCGGGAGACAGTAATCCCTCGAATACAGGTACTTTTGTATCATGGTCGCTTAATATTACGCCTGCGACAAGGATTTCCGCGACACCGGCTGCAGCCATGCCGGACAACGGATACGTCGGCGGTTTCGGAGGAGCAGGACAAGCTTGTTCCACGATCAATACCACGGGCATTATCCCCATCGGCTCGCTCGTTACGGAAGCATATATAGATGTAAACCTAACTCATACATGGGTGGGTGATTTGACGATAAAACTCCAGAGTCCAGGTGGAACGATCTTGACAGTTCTCAACCGGCCGGGTTCGAACGTGGCAGACAACGGAACCGACACTCCCTTCGGCGACGATAGCAATTGGAATGGATCGGTGCAGTTTCGAGATGCCTCGGCGACGACAGCTGAAACGATGGGCAACACGATCGCGGATGGTCTGACTATTTGTACCAGTGACGGTCGGTGCAAATATACACCGTCGCCGGACACAGCCACTCAGCCGCCCACGAATTTTGCCGCCTTCGCGGGAAGTACGGCTGTTGGCAACTGGACACTGTGCGTAGGTGACAGCGCAGGTGCTGATACAGGTACGCTCAATTCGTGGTCATTAAAACTCGCAGATGCACTTACGCCAACGGCGGCTTCGGTGGAAGTTACCGGACGTCTGCTCGATGCGTACGGACGCTCTGTTTCAAATGCAGTCGTGAAGATGGCGGACGTCGCCGGGAACGAAGTTACCGCTCGCTCCAACACGTTTGGATACTTCAGGTTCCTCGACATCGCGGCGGGAAATTCCTATACCCTAAGCGTTTCTTCCAAGAATCGAATATTCACTCCGCGTGTCATTTCGATCAGCGATTCGATCGATGACCTAGTGCTTGTCGCCGAACCCTGATTGAACAGTGAATCCGAAAACCAACTGGTCGTCGATCTAATGATCGACGACCAGCCTTTGCAAAAAATAATTTAGCCTCTCCTACGCAAACGCCGCAACAGGAACTGGGCGTGTGGCTGCGACCTTTGAACGGTTACGTTTGATGTTGTCGATCTCGCGAAGGGTTGCGGCGGTCAGGTAGCTTTCACCGCAATGGGGACACGACACAACGGGGACATTTTCGATCACCAAAAGCTCGGTTCCCTTTCCATAGCTTCTGCTGACATGAATAATTCGTGCCCCGTGCTTTCCGCAATTGTCACATGCGGTTGTTTCAGTTTTCGTATTCATCCTTTTCGCGAAAGACGGTAATTATAATCAGCTTGCCCGTTGACCCTAATTTTGCCACAACTGTGATGTTCAAGTCATCAAGAGTTTTACCGTCAACTAGATATTTTGATTCCGCCGTGACTTCATCGCGCTGACGCTCAACGATCTCACCGGTAAGCACCGCATTCTCGACATCGAGGATAGATAGATAGTCGCTTTCCATCTCCTCTTCGCCGTGGATCGTCATCACGTAATCGAGCGAGCGAATCAGATCACGCATTTTGTCGCGCATCTTCTCAAACATTCACGTCAATTCCCGCAAAAAGCTAACACCGTCTGCCAATTCAACACCAAAATTCTCCGCTATCGTCTGACCGATGTCAGAGAGGGATTGACGCATGCCTAAATCAACTGCGGGCTTTGCGGATTTGCCGTAGACCAAGAGCGGGACATATTCACGCGTGTGGTCGCTTCCCTCTTTTGTCGGGTCGTTGCCGTGGTCGGCGGTTAGGATCAGGAGATCGTCTTCACGCATTGCGTCGTAGATAGCCGGAAGCTGCGTGTCGAAACGCTCAAGAGCTTTTGCGTAACCTTCGGTGTCGCGGCGGTGGCCGTAAAGCATATCGAAATCGACCATGTTGCTGAAAATAAGTCCTGTAGATTCTGCATTCAATGCGTTGATGGTCTGCTCCACGGTTTGATCGTTATTCTTTGCTACGAGGTCTTGCGTGACACCCATCGAGTCGTAGATCGAGGCGATCTTGCCGATGCAAACAACGTCCAGACCTTTTTCTTTTAGGATCGGCAACAAGTTATTCGATGGCGGCGGTACCGCGTAATCGTGCCGGTTTTCGGTGCGCTTGAAGTCCGCCGCGTTATTTCCAAGAAACGGCCGAGCGATCACACGCCCGACCTCGTCTTCACCGTCAAGCAGCCTTCGCGCGATCTCGCATATCTCATACAGACGATCGACGGGAATGATCTCCTCGTGTGCGGCGATCTGAAATACCGAATCGGCCGATGTGTAAACGATCGGCTTGCCTGTTCGAACATGCTCTTCGCCAAGCTCTTTGATGATCTCCGTTCCACTCGCCGGAACATTTCCCAGAACGCCAGGCACCGATGTTTTAGCCACGAATTCACTAATAATACGGGGCGGAAAGCCGTTCGGAAACGTCGGAAACGCTTTCTCCAAAACTATACCTGCCATTTCCCAATGACCAGTCGTTGTGTCTTTTCCGTTAGATTTCAGAGTGCATTTGCCGAACGAGCCAATCGGATCATCAACGGACGGAAGTCCCGCGAGCGTTCTTATATTTCCAAGTCCAAGCCGCTGCATATTCGGCAGTTTCACGGCACGGCTCTTCAGAATGTTGCCCAAGGTGTCCGCACCGGCGTCGCCCCATGCAGCAGCATCCGGCATCTCGCCGATACCGGCTGAATCTAATACTAAAAGGCATATTCGGCGAAATTTTGACATATATTGATATTATGGCAAATATGGCATACCGTGCCATCCATTTGCTATGAGCGATGTTGTATCAACTAAAATAACAGAAGGCGGTCGTATCGTGATACCAGCCAGGATGCGAAAGGCACACGGAATGGAAGTCGGAAAGGACGTGACGCTGACTCTCGGTGACGAAGGAATTCGAATCTCTACACGCGAAATTGCATTACAGAGAATTCGCACTCTAATGAAGGATGAGTACGACCCGAAACGCTCCATCGTTGACGAACTCATACGCGAACGCCGAAAGGAAGCGGCTACACGGCTCCAAATCTATGCGAGGGATATATGAAATTGATCGAGGACAGGTTGGAGCTGAAGGAAATTGTTGAGTCATTCGACGGCCTTGATATCGTGATCCGCGACTTTGACAAAGATCTGGCAAAAATTGCGTCTGAAATTCGACCGCTTACTAGGAAATTTGGGCTATCGTTGGGCGACCGAAGTTGCCTCGCATTGCGATTGCAGAAAATGCAGTTGCAGTAACCGCCGATCGCGACTGGAAAAAAGCAAGAGTATGCAAAATTGAACTGATTCGCTAATTCTTAGGTCCAGTATATCCCTCACGGGCACGAACTTTTGCACCTGTGGGCACGCCCTTGATCTCGATGCGGATCACTCGAAACTTGCCGTCGCGACTTTCGTTCGTCGGGTAATATCCAAGGCTATATCGCGTACCGATCTCATCGGCGACCTGTTTGAAGGCAAGCCGGGCGTCGTTGAGATCGACCGCCGCAAAAACACGGCCGCCTGAAACCTTTGCGAGTTCATTCATTTCAGATTCCGCAAGTTCGTACAGCTGTTTGCTGATCGCAAGTTTTTCGAACTCACCAAGTCGGCAAAAATCGGACACTTTTTCTATCTTAGAACCCCGTCCGAAACTCGCGTAGTATCGCGCAATCTGTCCCTGAGAAAACCGCATCGCGATCTGGCAGTCGCCGAGCAGACGTTCTTCAAAGAAATCACGTGTGTTGAGATTGATGAAATACGTTGAAACGCCTTTGGCCTTTAAAACATCACGGGCGTCGATAAAGTCGTTGAGGCTGGTGGAATCAACACCGTCAGTTAAGGCGACAAGAGCACGCCGGCCGCGAAACTCTTCTTTTGGTTCATTACCGAATACTTTCTCGGTTATCCCAAGCATCGCGTCATAATACGGCGTTCCGTTTCCGGTTGATACACGATCAATCGCCGAGCGCAGATCTAAGCGATCGCTGGTCAGTTCGATGATGTAGTCAGGGATCGATATGGTCTTGTTGTCCCGAACGCCGGTTCGAAATGCGGTGATAGACACCCTATCGCCCGGACGAAGCGAAGCGATAAAATCCCGCGCAGCACGCCGAATCAGATCAAGATCGGCGCGGGTGGAACCCGAAGTATCCAGCAGCAACGCTATCTCGAATGGAGCATTGACCGCGAAAAACTCTTCGACCTTTTGCGGTTTATTATCTTCGAATATTAGAAAATTGCTCTTGGAAAGATTGGTGAGCGGTTTACCGTTTCGGTCGGTCACCGTCAGCGGAACATCAATTAGCTCAGTCTCGACGCGAATGACCTCTTCCTTGTCATTCGACACCTTTTGCGCAGATGCGTTCCCAAATCCGATGGCAAGTGACAACAGAATTGAAACGCAAAATACGCGCATAGGAAAACTCCGATCCCGAACATCCAGATTGTAGCAAATAATGTCGCAAAGCCGGTCGGAAACTCTAGCTTGCCGAGCAAGTTGCGACAGACGTTTCCATCTTGAATCCACCGTCTTTCCACGCCGTCGTCCCACCCGCGACGTTGTAAACCTTTCGAAATCCGGCATTCTCAAGAAAACTGGTCGCAAGGCTTGAACGATATCCGCTTTGACAGATCACAAATGTCGGAACCGTAGGATCGAGTTTGTTGATCTCGCGCGATAGTGCATTGAGCGGCAGGTTGAACGTCCTGAAAGCATGACCATCACCGTATTCACCCGGCTGACGAACATCCACGAATTGCAGGCCTTTTTCCGTTTCGGTCAGGCCGCTCATTTCTTCGACCGGAATCTGTTCCACTGTCTTAGAGTCGGCAGCATAGTCCGACATCAATATAAATCCTTTAACTGTCTCGATTCCAACGCGGGCCAGCCGCATGAACGCTTCGTCAACTTGTCCCTGCGTATTCGCGGCTAACGCCACCGGCGTGCCGACGGTGATGAATGTTCCGGCCCAGGTTGCAAACTTCCCGCTGAGGCCAATGTTGATTGCATTTGGAACATGGCGCTCACCGTAGTCGGCAGCGGGTCGAAGATCAAGAACGACGCCGTCAAAGTCAAGCATATCTTCGGACGAAAGTTCGAACGGCTTTTCTATATCTTCAAACGCAGCCGCTCCTTCCAAGTTACGTTCTGCGCTTTTTGGAAAGTAGGCAGGAACCTGCGGCTGATCGCTTGCAACAAGTTTTACAAATTCTTCTTTCGACATAGGCTGCAAAGCATAATTGCAGATCCTTTGTTCGCCAAGCGTTGTCCAGGTTTCGCTCGAAAGCGATTTGCCGCATAACGAGCCCGCACCGTGAGCCGGATAGACTTCAGTTTCATCTGGAAACGTGAGTAGTTTTTCGTGGAGGCTGTCATACAACATACCGCCCATCTCCACCGCCGTGAAACCGATCGAACCGATCAGATCCGGACGGCCGACATCGCCGCAAAAAAGCGTGTCGCCCGTAAACATCTTAACAGGCGAATATGGATCGGCCCCGTCCCGAGCGACTATCGTGATCCCTTCCGGAGTGTGACCCGGAGTTTCCAAAAAGGTAAGCTCGATGGTGCCGATATTCACAGTGTTACCATCCGTGACCTTGAGCGTCTCAAACTGCGTGTTCGCACGCCGACCGTAAACGATCTGCGCTCCCGTTTTCTTTGCCAACTCAATATGTCCGCTGACAAAATCCGCGTGCGAATGCGTTTCGATTACATACTTGATCTTCTGATCATTCGATTCCGCTTCGTCCAGGTACTGCTGAACATCGCGCTGCGGATCGATGATCGCGGCCTCGTCGCCGGAGCCAATATAATACGATGCGTGTGCCAAACATCCCAGATAAAATTGCTTGAAGTTCATCACATTTTGCTCCCGGAAAACTACAAACCTCCGCATGCGTCGTCTCAAACGCTTGCGGAGGCCTGCAATTCATCCTTCCAATTTAGGCAGCAGCCTCAGCAGCCGTCGAATACTTGGCGACGACCTTTGCAATCGCGTCGCGCGAAACAGAGCCGACTATCCGCTCCTGTTCCTGTCCGCCCTTGAACAATATCAATGTCGGAATGCCGCGGATGCCGTATTGCTGAGGCACGTTGGCATTTTCGTCAACATTCATTTTATAGATCGTGGCTCGTCCCTGGTACTCTTCGGCAACCGCCTCGACCGAGGGAGCGATGGCACGGCAAGGGCCGCACCATTCCGCCCAAAAATCTACCAACACCGGTTTGTCCGAGCCCAAAACATCGGCCTCGAAATTCGCATCTGTTATTTCCTTAGCAAAAGCTGCCATTTCTATCTCCTATCTAATATAAACATTATACCTTACAGCCGAATGCCATCCAAGGATTGGCTAAGCGGCTGCGGTCTTCGCGAGCGCCGGATAGTCAGTGTAGCCCTTTTCACCGGGTGTATAGAATGTACTTTCATCCCATGCATTCAGCGTTTCCTCGGCCCTAAACCTTTCCGGCAGGTCGGGATTCGCCAGAAACAGCTTTCCGTAAACGATGGCGTCCGCTCCGTTCTCAGCCAGTAGTCGTTCACCGCGTTCTTGATCGAATCCGACGCCGGCGAGATATATCCCGTTGTAGAGAGGACGAAGAACCGGATGCCAATCCCGATGCGGGTCGAAGGTTCCGATGTGCAGATACGCAAGACCCAAATCGTTCAGTTTGCCTATAATGTACTCGTACAATTGCTCTGCATCGGTTTCCTTGATGTCGCCAAACTCGCCGCCGGGCGACAGCCGCAGACTCGTCCGCTCATTGCCGATCGCAGAAGTAATTGCTTCGACGATCTCTAAAAGAAAGCGTGAGCGATTCTCGATCGAACCGCCGTATTCGTCCGTTCGCAGATTCACGTTGGTCGAAAGAAACTGCTGGATCAGATATCCGTTTGCACCGTGGATCTCAACACCGTCAAAGCCCGCTTCGATGGCGTTCTTCGCAGCGTTTGCGTAATCCTGCACCGTCGCTTTCACCTCTTCCGTGGTAAGTTCCCGCGGCACGACAAACTCCTTCATTCCTGCGTCGGTGTAATTCTGGCCCGCCGACCTTACTGCCGAAGGTGCGACCGGCAATTGATTGTCGGGCAGGAAGTCCGGCAACGCGACTCGTCCGGTGTGAAAGATCTGCATAAAGATATTTCCGCCATTTGCGTGGACGGAGTCCGTAACTTTTCGCCAGCTTTCAATCTGTTGCGGAGTGTATATGCCGGGTGTTCGAACATAACCCTTCGCCATCGGCGAGACGTTCGTTGCCTCGGTTATCAGCAACCCGCCGGACGAGCGCTGTGTGTAGTAATCGACCGTAAATGCGGGCTGGACGCCCTCGTCGTTTGCACGGCTCCGGGTAAGCGGCGCCATTACGATGCGATTCTTTAGTTCGATCCCGCCAATCTTTAGTGTGTCAAATAATGTAGCCATAAAAACCCGTCCCTTGTTCGTTGTTATAAATTTTGTCTCAGTGAAAACGGATAACGATCTTGCCGAAATGTGCTCCGCTTTCCATGTAGTGCAATGCGTTTTTTATCTCGCCGAATGCAAACGTGCGGTCGATCACAGGCGTAAAGTTATTTTTCGTAATCGCTGCGTTCATTTCCTCAAACATCGCTTTCGAACCGACGAATATTCCCTGAAGCCGAATCGACTTCATAAATATCGGCACATGATTGAATGTACCTTCGGCATCGAGCGCACCGATCATTGCAATATGCCCGCTGACGCGAACTGCGTTGATCGATTTCGCCAACGTGCCTGCTCCGCCGACCTCGATGACATGATCGACACCGCGCTTGTCGGTCAGTTCGAGTACCGCCCGATCCCAATCCTCGCGCGTTCGATAGTTGATCGTTTCATCGGCTCCGAGTGCCTTCAGCTTTTCGAGCTTTTCGTCGCCGCTTGAAGTCGCGATCACATTTGCCCCAAACAGCTTCCCGAACTGCACCGCAAAGATCGATAGCCCGCCGGTGCCTTGGGTCAAAACAGTTTCGCCGGGCTGAACATTTCCCGAAACGCGCAACGCATTCCACGCAGTAACGCCGGTACACGGGAGCGTTGCGGCTTCTTCATATGAAAGATGTTCGGGAATCGCGACCAAGCCTTCCTGATCAAACACCGCAAACTCGCGAAGCACGCCGTTCCACCCGGAACCGGCACCGATCGCGGTTCTTCGGGTTTCGTCGCTCGATTGCCCGTCGAACCAACGCTGAACCATTATCGGGATCACTCGATCACCGATGTGCCATTTCGTGACAACATCACCAACCGCTGTTACCTCGCCAGCACCATCCGAAAGCGGGATCGCCGGCAATTTCATCCGAGGATTGTATTCGCCCTTAATTACCATCGCGTCGCGAAAGTTAAGCGACGCGGCATGAAACTTCACCAACACTTCGGTCGGTCCCGGTTCGGGTGTTTCAAGTTCGACATCCTTCAAGTTATCGATGCCGAATTCGTGAATTTCGTATGCCTTCATAAATGAAATCATTGCCCGCGAAATACTCGAACACTCACGAAAAAGACAGGAAAAAGGTTCGCGTTTTTTCGTGCATTTCGCAGGCAAATCTCTTATTTCTTACGCGGTGTTTTCAAGTCAAGCTTGAGTACAACGTCGTCGCGTATCAGGTCATCCGCTTTACCGGTATAGACGATTCCGAAATCCTTGCGGTTGATCGAAAACTCGGCATTGACGGTGACGTCCGCATCGGTCACAAGAATCGTCGCAGGGAACGTGACCGCTTTGGTGACGCCGCGCAGCGTCAGATCACCGGTAACCGTAAAGTTACCCACGCCTTTCGCCGGATCAGCAACGATCTTTGTCGATTTGAACGTCGCCTTTGGAAACTTTTCGACCTCAAAGAAATCGCCTGTTTGCAGGTGCTTGGTCAGACCATCGGCATCCGAAAAGACCGATGCCATTTCGATATCGACCGAAACCGAACTTCCCTCGGCTCTATTGCCGACGAGATCGATCGATCCGGTGAACTTGTTAAAGCCGCCGTCGTGTTTGCCGGTCACTTTCGAACCGGTAAAGCCGACCTTTGAATTCTCGGCGGTGATCGCCAATTCTTCTTTGGCCCCCGCAGGAGCGGTTGCGATGTTAGCCGTTTTGGGCGCATTTGCGTTCGTAGTTGATTCACTGGTCGTGGCCTTTGGCTTGTTCGCCGCCGGATCTTCACAAGCGGCCATGAACAAGGTCGCAGCCAATACGAAATAAAGCAGTTTTGTCATTCCTAATTTCCTCTCAAAGATTTATTCAGTTAAAAAGCGTTTCGCTATTATTGCACAATGCGATGCAGCACCGTGCTTACACGCATTATCCACGGATAGAGCCGCATCAACTCCGAACTAATGCTCAGCAACGCTTTCGGCGGGCCGATACTCAGCGAAACACACTCTGAAAATTGTACGAACATAAAAAACCTTCCCCTTGCTCGTTCATCTCTTAACATCTTTGTAACTAATATTGCTACAAATGCTGCCAAAAAAATTTAAGCCTTCCCTTGCTCGACCATCTCAAACACGTTTTGCAGCGTGTATTGCGATAATTTTTCACCGATGGTGTGATCTATCTCTTTCTGAAGATTGCACAACACGGATTCGATGTTTTTCCCGACCGGGCAATCCTGATTCGGCGACTTACCGTGCAAGGCGAAAACTTCCCCGCACGCAACCGACTTATAAACTTCCGCCAGATTGATCTCTTTCGGGCACCGCGAAAGCCGCGTGCCACCATTGGCTCCAGTCTGCGAAACAACCAGATCCCCATGGCTCAAAGCACCCAGCAGACGGCGAATAACAACCGGATTTGTATTCACACTCCCCGCAAGGTATTCCGATTTCACGTTCTCTTCCCGCGACTTCGCAAGCATCATCAAAACATGCACCGCCATTGAAAATTGACTGTTCGCCGCCATAACTGTAACAAGTATAGTTACAATTGAATTCGTTGTCAAGCTGGTGAAATAAAACATGACTTAATAAAAAATTGACTTATGCCATGCTTTTCAGATAACTTCGTAGCAATCAGTTTGCTAAGCGAATCTGTAATCTTTAACGATTTTCTCCGACATTGAAAGCGTTCACGGAGGTTGAAAAGATGAAAACACTTTTTGGAGCTATGTCAGTCCTGGCATTGTTTGCTTTTCTATGCCCGGCCGCTATCCATACGCAAGAGAAAATTCGGACGCTGGAACATCAGAGGTATAAATACAAAAATGAGCCAGTGGAAATCGTAAGCCGAATGATCAATGGCAATACCTTCACGAGTGAAGGGAAGGTGATCAGCGGATCAAATTGGTTGCGGAATCTGAGCTTGGGTATTAAAAATGTTTCCTCGAAGAATATTATTTATCTGGAAATTCACCTCGTAGACCCTGACCGACTGGGTAGTTTTGTTCTATTTGTGGTAAGTCCTAGGCGAGTTATTTAAGTCATTTTTCAATATTATCGAGTAGGCTGATAGGAGGATGTAATGAAATCGCTGCATAGAAGTGGATGGAGAGCTTTTTTAGTAGTGTCGTTTGTTTGCTACCTCGCGTCAATAATCGTAGGCCAACCGACAGTCCGTACGGTGAAAGCCGTACCTTTGCATAAAAACTCCCCAATCGTGGTCTTGAATGGGCAAATGGGAGAGACGCCCTTAAACCGTGACAATCAGGTTTCGGGTTACCAAGATTGGCTCAAGCATCTTTCGTTTACCATAAAAAACGTCTCAAATAAAAATATTATTTATTTCAGAATTGATCTTCTGATATGGAAAAAGGCTGAGATGCCTGCTGCGATAGGATTGCCGATGGAATTTGGCAACCGAAAACCTCAGAGCATTGAAGATTTTGGAAGCCAGGCAAAACGGCGAGTATTGCGACCTGGGGAGGTCGTAAAAGCTATGGTAAGCGATGAAGATTTTTCTTACTGGGATAATGAACTCAAAAAGTATGGCGCCGACGTTGACAGCGTAACGATGGACATCCGGCTAGTATATTTTGACGATGGAAGTGGTTGGCAAGTAGGTACCGATCTTAAGCAAGATCCAGTTACTAAGAAATGGATTCGTGCCGATAAGCAGAACACGATAAGGCCCGGCTCCTCATCGATGTGGCTGGCATCTCTTATTCCCATCCATGCACTCGGTCGATGTGGAAAAAACTCAGCTCTCTTTGTTCCGGATATTGGCCCGGAATTTTTTTTCTCCAAATAGATCGTTTACTGCCGGATGTGGTTACTTCACGGACAATAATGATCGGTTTCAATGTGTTGGTTGTACTGAACCGGACGATTATATTGCTTGTGATAGATTGGAGGATGACGTCATACATTCCTCTGATCCGGGCGGAGGTTTTCTGGGATATTTAGTTGAAAGATTGGAACGTTGTGAAGGCGACCAAAATTTTCCTGGTGGGCCGCCTACATGTAATAGTTGCCCCAATTACCTTCGGGACTATTGGATCGCCTCCTCCTCGGAAATCTGTAGTCCATATGGAGGCATCGATGACGACTGTGACGGCTTGATCGACGAGGGCTTCAATGTAGATGGCGACGGTTATGAAACTTGTGAGGGTGATTGTGATGACACCAATCCGACGATTTATCCGGGTGCTGCCGAAATATGCGATTGCGAGAATGATAACAACTGTAATGGAATGGATGATGAAAACTCTACGTGCCAAGAGGCCTTAGGAATGGGGCCGCAATGTGATGAGGGAGTATGGAACTGGTGTGCGCTTCCTGGTGGTTGTTGCGCGGTCGCCGGTGTTTGTTACCCCTCGTCGCCAATTGTTATAGACATAAACGGCAATGGATTTTCCCTTACGAACGCGGCAAACGGAGTCAATTTCGACCTGAAGCCGGATGGGATAAAGGAGCGTTTGGGTTGGACGTCTGCCAATTCTGATGACGCTTGGTTGGCGCTCGACCGAAATGGAAACGGCACGATTGACGACGGAAGAGAACTATTTGGGAACTACACGCCGCAGCCACGTCCGACCACGATCCAGCCGAACGGATTCATCGCACTCGCCGAATTTGATAAGCCGGAAAACGGAGGCAATAGCGACGGACAAATTGATCGACGCGATAACGTCTTTAGCAGACTCAGGTTGTGGCGAGATACCAATCATAATGGCATGTCTGAGTTGAATGAAATGCGTCGTCTGTCCCTTTCTCCGATTCGTGTTTTGGAACTGGAGTACTTTGAATCCAGACGCGCTGATCAACACGGCAACCGGTTTCGGTACAGAGCGGTCGTTCGAGATGAACGGGGAGCTCAAGTCGGCAGGTGGGCTTGGGATGTTTTCCTTGTAACCCAGTAACCTTTATAACCAAAAGCGAAAAAGCGAGCCGTGATTGGTTCGCTTTTTCTTTCGCGGCTACTGACACGATCGTTATTTCCCGGGGATCTTGTTCTCGCGGCCTGAGCCGATGACCGAGTTTGGGAGCAGGCCGTTATATCTGGCTACTTCGATTGGTGTTCACGCTCCCTCAAGGTATTCCGATTTCACGTTCTAAGGAGCTCTGTAGATGAGTTCGCTTCTTTTTCGTCCGGTGGTGGCGGCTCCAATCGCCGCTCCGATGGGAATTCCGTAAAGAAACCCGCCGGCAGCGGCAAGCCCGTTGGTTTTGGTTGCGACCGCAACTATACCGCCTACGCCAAATCCGATCCCGGCCCCGGCCGCCGCACCGATGAGAGTACGCTTCAGCATCGAACCCCGCCTGGAACGGTGGACAGATTGAATGTCATCCCGGCTGATTGTGACGGGCGCCGATCCGTTTTTTACTTCGATACCTGTTGCCGAAGTTTTCAGTAGTTTGCCTTTCAACTCCCGTCCGCTCTTTGTTGCGACAAAAACATTCGCCCCAATGTTGAGAGCTTCGAGGGAGTTCCAATCATTGACCGTGCTTTGAGCCAGACTGGCCGAGGCGGCTGCGAAAAATAGGCAGAGTATCAGAATTAGCTGTTTCATATAACGATCATCCTTCTCCTTTGAAAGGTAATCGTAGTTGAATGTAGCTATCTAAGTTTTTTGGATCAGTACACTTTCTCGAACTGTATCGGTGGGCTATCGGCACAACGATCTTAGTTCGTTCAGCGAACTTTCGGCGATAAGCGGGAATAGTCGCACGCGCTCGTCGCCATCCAGCAATTTCGCCGTTACAGCATCACATATGATCAACGCAGCGTTTCGTATTATTTTCGTCCAATTGCGATCGTGGGTGGAACACACGAGTATCGAGTTCGGGTCAATTTTTGCTGCCAGCAGAAAGAGTCTCGCGAGAACCAGAAATTCGCTCCACGCCGAAACGACGACAATTAGCTCACCCTCCGTCGGCCGGTTTCGCCCCGTTAGGGACGATGCGACGGAGTTAGCTTTCAGGTAGATACATTTGCGTTCACTTCCCAGAATGGGCTCGAGTCTGGACTCCTCATAGAACATCGCGATCAACTGAAACTCTTCGCTTGGAAAATCGTCGATCTTTTTGTCGGAGATGCAGTGAACATGAACGCCTGTTGCCGAACGAACCTCTTCGACAACTATCGCGCGAAGCTCAGGGTTTGGCGCGTCCAACAGGAATTCATGTGTGAGCCTAACCCGCGTTGCAAATCGCTTGATAATGTCTGAGCGTTTGTATCCGATGGCCGCAGCGTCCGAAATGAATCTCTCGATCAACTGCTCCAGATCATCGCTGTTCCCGGTTGAAAGGACCGCTTCGCAAATATAGACCCCGCTTCCCTTTCGTTGATCGACGTGGCCGGAAGCCGCAAGTTCGCGGTAAGCTGCCGAAACGGTATTTGGATGCACGCAAAAACGCCGGGCTACCTCCCGCGTACTCGGCAGTTTCTCACCCGGTTTTAGATCGCCGCTGGCAACACCAAGCTGAATCTGCGTTACCAACTGGTCACGCAGCGGAACCTCGGAATTCTTTGATAGCCAGATCTTCATAAAACAAAATAATTAAAGGCCAAGTCCGATTCGGAAACTTGGCCTTCAATTAATTGTATTCAGAGAAAATTGTCAACTCCTTCCGGCTTATTTGCTCGGAATCTTGATCTCGCGGCCTGAGCCGAGGACCGAGTTTGGAAGCAGTCCATTATATTTCGCGACCTCGACCGGATCGGCACCATTGCGTGTTGCAACTTTCGTTACTGTGTCGCCAGCCTGGGCCTTGACGATCTTTACGTTCGATGCCGGGCCTTGCAGCGACTGGTTTGTCGGACGCGAATACGATGTCGCCGTTATTCGATTCCCTTCAGCGACCGGAACAAAGACTTTTCCTTTCGGCTCTTTCATTCCCGGATTCGCCGCCATCAGATCGGAGATGCTGACGCCGGTGCGGTTCGAAATGTTCTGCCACGTTTCGCCCTGAACCGACGTTGCGAGATTAGTGTTGTTCACCCTTGAAGCCGGGATTCGTTTGAACACCGCGACGACGTCATTCGCCTTTCCGGCCGGGACGTTGATGATGTACGGCTCGGGCGGCGTCATGTTGGTTCGCAGGTGCGGATTCAAATAACGCAGATACTGAACGCTCGTGTCCGACGCCTGTGCAAGCAAGCTCAGATTCGTCGAAGCCGGAACGCGGATGCGGTCATACTGCAGTGGCGGAGCCGGGCGAACGTGTCCAAAACCGTATTGGTGCGGACTGTTTGCGATCAAAACGGTTGCAAGAATGTTCGGAACGTAGTTACGCGTTTCCTTTGGCAGATACGGATATGCCGACCAGAAATTCGAAACGCCTGCACGTCGTATCGCCTTATCTACATTGCCTTCGCCGCAGTTGTAACCGGCGATGGCGAGTTCCCAATTGCCGTAACGGTTGTAGAGAAACTTTAGGTAACGGGCCGAAGCACGCGTAGCTTCGTCGAAACTGTTTCGCTCGTCAACGTGGGCCGTTCGGCGCAAACCGTAACGCGATCCCGTACCGGGAATGAACTGCCAAAGTCCTGAAGCCGCCATGTGCGACATCGCACTCGGCTTCCATGCACTCTCGATCTGGCCGAGCCATGCGACGTTCTCAGGAATTCCCTCTTCCTTAAAGATGCGTCTCGCCATTCGCATGAACATACCGCTGCGATAGAGGCCGACCTCCATCGTCGTGCGTCCGCGGCCGCGATAATAATTGATGTATTGCTGGATCATCGGGTGGACCTGAAATGAAAAACCCAATGATTTGTTTGCGACGACGTACTGAATGTATTGATACTGCTGCTGAGCGACGGGATTCGTATCGACTGCAAGTTCTTCCGAATTCAACTCAAGCCGTGAAAGCTCGTCAAGCGGCGAAGGCTCAAAGCCCTGTTCGGTAAATCCCCTGAAACTCGTATTCGGGACTGTCGATCCGCTTGTGTTGGCAGCGACAGTTTCGGCTGAAGGTTTCTGCGTCGCCGTGCGCGAAAGCTGTGCTACTTCGTCCGCAAGTTTGATGTGCGATTCGCCCCAACTCCACGAACAGGTTGCCGCCAATTGGCGAAGTTGCGGCGGCTGTGCATTGTTAGGATACTCGATACGATAGATCGACTCGATCACCTGCGAATAGCATGTTTGCAGCTTTTGGTCGCGCCCGATGTTCAGAGACGAATAGAGAAATACCTCAACAGCCTTGTCAAATTTTTCGCCTGATTCTTCACGTTTGTTGGATTTATAGACCTCCAGGCCCTGATAAAAGTATCTTCCGGAATCTGAAAGAATCTTGGACTGAAGAACGCGAACTTCGTCCGGTGTGCTCTGCGCAAACGTCTGCGGGAGCGCACCTGTGACAAGGATGGAGAACAGAGAAAAAATCCCGTAAATCTTTGATTTCATTAATCTTAAGTAAGTCTGTATAAAACCTGTCGTCTGAATTAAGGGTGAAACTCGTCCGCTCACTTACCGAGCGGGATATAAGTATTCAAACGCAGAAACAACCAATAAGTTCCTTTTCGGTCAAAAATTGGCCGAAAAGCGCCATTTCTAAGCTAGCACACATCAACTCGAGCGGCAAGCATCATGCTGCCCCAAGTCAAGCCTTTTTCGCCGCCTTTGCCAGCGGTTTTCGCTCGGCTAACGCGACATCGAACACCTCTTGGACGTGCTCCACAAATACAAAGGAAAGGTCGTCGAGCACCTCCTGCGGCATATCTTCCAGATCGCGGCGGTTGGGCGCGGGCAAGATTACCGTCTTCATCTTCGCACGCCTCGCCGCAAGCAGTTTTTCTTTGACGCCGCCGATCGGCAGCACGTTGCCGCGTAATGTGATCTCGCCCGTCATCGCGACATCTTTGCGGACCGCTCGTTGTGCCAAAACGGAGACCATTGCCGTTGCCATTGTGATACCAGCGGACGGTCCGTCCTTCGGGATCGCACCCTCAGGCAGATGAATGTGGATATCGAAATTCTCCAGCACCTGCTCGTCGATACCGAGATCTGCCGAACGCGCCTTCGCATACGAAAAAGCTGCTTGTGCCGATTCCTGCATCACCTCGCCCAGTTGGCCGGTGAGCATCAGCTTGCCCTTTCCTTTAACCTTTAGGGCTTCAATGAACAATATGTCGCCGCCGACTGCCGTCCAAGCAAGTCCGGTGACGGTGCCTATCTGATCTTTCTTTAGCTTTCCTTCGTTGAAAACTTTCGGGGCACGCAGGAAATCTTTCACGTTCTCGGCGACGACCTTTACGGAACGGAACTTCTTCTCAAGTTCGGCTTTCTTACGCGCGACCTTACGGCAAACTTTGCCTATCTCGCGTTCGAGCTGCCGTAGGCCGGCTTCCTGCGTATATTCACTGACGATCTTGGCGATCGCTTTTCGATCAAACTTTACGTCGGTTTTCCCCAAACCGTTTTCTGCGATCTGTTTCGGAATTAAGTGACGCCGTGCGATCTCTTGCTTTTCTTCCTCGGTGTAGCCGGAAAGAGAAATGATCTCCATCCTGTCGCGAAGCGCCGGTTGGATCGTATCAAGCACGTTCGCGGTAGTCATGAACATCACGTTCGAGAGGTCGAACGTAATGCCCAGGTAATTGTCGCGAAACGCTGAGTTCTGTTCCGGGTCGAGCACCTCGAGCAACGCCGAGCTTGGGTCGCCGCGAAAGTCGGCCCCGACCTTGTCGATCTCATCGAGCATTATCAGCGGATTGTTAGTTCCCGCCTGTTGGATCGCCTGAATAACCCGCCCCGGCATCGCGCCGACATATGTACGGCGATGGCCGCGAATTTCGGCTTCGTCATGCAGACCGCCAAGACTCAAGCGAACGAATTTTCTATCGAGAGCACGAGCGACCGAACGCCCGAGCGACGTTTTACCAACTCCCGGCGGCCCGACGAGACACAGTATCGAGCCCTTCGGTTTCTCCATCAGCTTGCGGACGGCAAGTGCCTCGACGATACGCTCTTTCACGCGCTCGAGCCCGTAATGATCTTCATCAAGAATGCTCTGTGCTTTCGGAAGATTAAGATTGTCGGTCGATTGCGTTGACCACGGCAGGTCGGTCATTATGTCGAGCCAGTTTCGCAGAGTCGCGGTCTCGGCTGTGTCGGGATGCATCCGTTCGAGCTTTTTCAGTTGCCGCAACGCTTCATGCTCAGCCTGTTCCGGCATTTTGATCTCGAGGATCTTATTTCGATATTGCTCGATCTCCTCGAAAAGTTCGTTGCCGTCGCCAAGTTCGGACTGGATCGCCTTAAGCTGCTGACGAAGGAAAAACTCACGCTGCGAACGATCGATATCCGCACGCGCCTGCGTATTTATCTCCTGCTGAACCGTCAGCACCTCGATCTCTTTGTTCAACAGATCGTTGACCTTTCGCAGACGAACAACCGGATCGACGATGTCGAGAACGCTCTGTGCATCTTCAACTTTCAGGTCGAGATTCGATGCCGACAGATCGGCAAGACGTCCTGCGTCGTCGAGGTTCGCAATAATGGCGAGAACCTCCGGCGAGATGTTTTTGCCGAGGCTCGCCGCACGTTCCATCGAACCGCGAACGTTTCTTACGAGGGCCTCGACCTCTAACGAATTCTCGGGTGCGAGCGGTTCCGATATCGGAGTTATCTTCGCCCGAACATGATCACCCGCAGCATTTATCGAATCAACCGTCGTCCGCGAAAGCCCCTGGATCAAGATACGAATACGTCCGTCCGGCAGCTTCAGCATCCTCATTATGATCGCGACCGTTCCCGTTTCGTAAAGGTCTTCGCGAGCCGGATCTTCCTTATTCACATCACGCTGCGAAACCAGGACGATCATCCGGTTTTCTTTGAGCGCCTCTTCCACCGCCTTGATCGATTTGTCACGCGAAACAAACAGCGGAACGATCATAAACGGATAAATAACAATGTCGCGCAGCGGCAACGCCGGCAGTTCCGACGGCACTTGCACCATCGGCTCTATCGCATCACCCTCGGCAAGTGCCAACGGAAAATCTTCGATCTCAACCATATAGATTTAGTCTAATCGCGTAAAGACACACAGGCAAGGAACCCAAATGCAGAAGCCCGCACATAGGTAAGTAAGGTAGTAACGAAACTCCGCCCCGAATTCTTGATCTTTCGGGCTATGCCACGTCGATGCTAAGTACATCGATGACGAAGACTGTCCGATGCCAATACATGGCACCGATGCAGAATAAGTCAACGACCGGTATCAAGGTTATCTAAACCTGTGCCAAACAAAGGCTAGAGCCTTTTGGCTTGCTAGTTGCATAACTAACGTCGAAGCCTTCATAAGGCAATCTTTAACGCAAAAGGGGAATTAAAAAAATGGCTACAGTTGCAGAAAAAGGACGTGAGCCGGGGATCGTAACCGGACTTTTTGAGGACAAGGAGAGCGCCGAAAGCGTTTACAATTCGCTTCGCTCGCGTGGATACAACGACGACGAGATCAACGTCATCATGTCGGACGCTACGCGCGATAAGTATTTTCGCACACATCCGCTTGGCACAAAAGCGGCTGAAGGGACTGCGCTTGGTGGTGCGATCGGCGGTGCTCTTGGAGCGATCGTCGGCGGGCTTGCGGCCGTCGGGACCAACCTGCTTTTGCCGGGACTCGGGCTGGTAGTTTGGGGACCGATCGCCGGGGCCTTAGCAGGTGCCGGAGCCGGCGGAGCAGCCGGAGGCCTCGTCGGAGCGCTCGTTGGCTGGGGCATTCCTGAGGAACGCGCAAAGGTGTATGCCGAAGGCATTAAGAGCGGCGGCACTGTCATCGGCGTCAAACCCCGCACCAGCGAAGATGCGGCGTATTTTCACGACGAGTGGAGGAACAAATACCGAGGCCAAGACATCTACAACTAAACATAAAAAGGCTGCACGCTGGATCATCCACATGCAGCCTTTCTTCTTGTCGCCGACGGCGACCAACATATAAAGCCTGGAGAAAGAAGGCTACGCCTCCCTACGTTAGTAGTATGCCGAGAAAATTCCCCGTCCCTGAAAGGGACGAACAAACGCTACGCTCTGGCCCCCGCCGCCTTCGCGTTCTGCTCAGCGATCCGCTTGTAGAGCTGTTTTTCCTGTTCCATCAGCTCAGGAGACATGATGTCTTTGAACTCTTCCGTCTCAAAGATCTGCCTGATCTCAATCGAACCCTCGTCGTTTCCGGTGTTCGGAATGCGTTTTACCCATTCAATAGCCTCGTCGAGCGACTTAACCTTCCACAACCAATAACCCGCGATCAGATTCGAAGTAGCACCTTTCGAAACGGTCTGCTTTCCATCCTTAAACTTCACCGTCGTGCCCTCTTTCGAAGGATGCAGCCCCTCGCCGCCGACCATCACACCGGCGTCAACAAGCTCCTGATTAAACTTGGTCATCGCCTCAAACATATCCTCCGTGGGCTTAGACCCACTCGGATTGTCTTCGTTCCCACGCAAAATGATCATGAATCTCATAATTGTTATTTCTCCATTAATGAAAACAATTGGGGGATTCTCTCCGGCATGAACACGAAAAGTTGCTGTTCAAGGTTAGTTAAAAAACAACCGAATCAAGTTGTCCACAAAAACCCCTTACAAAAAGTTATCAAGAAATGAGATTACACACGGCGAGCTTCGAAAACTGTCCGAGTTCAGGGCGCAAAACTACCTGACACCAACCCCGCTTTCACCGCCTTCCTCGGGATAGCGTGAGGTTGCGGGTTTGCCGCTCTATTTGCGGAAAAGCTGTGCTTTCCCGATAATCGGCTAAAATAATTTGCGGCTCCGCCGCCGAACGCCGATGTTCAAAGTTTTCCAGAGACCGGATATGGTGAGTCCGGCGGCATAGCCGCAACATCCTATGAGCCACCGGAAAAGTTGAACTTTTCCGCAAATAGGGCGGCGAAGCCGCAACACAGCTTTCTAGTTTCAAGGTTCAGGAACTGATATATTGACGCTATGGAATGTGTAAGATGCGGAGCGACGGCGGTGGTGGAAGGTTCGTTGATGGATACGGGAGGCGGTGGTGGTCTGGCGTTTATTTTTAAGGACCAATCGAAATGGAAGAGCATCTTCGGGGTCGGCAGCCGAAGTATCAACGTCCACGCGTGCGTCCATTGCGCTCACCTCGAACTCACGGTCGAGTTTACCGAAAAAGACCGCACGCGCTACCAGGAATTCGACGGCCCCCAACCCGGCGTGATCGAACGGATCAATTAGTCTTCGATAGAGCGGCACGTCCCGTCGGTTTGCCGAAGTAGATGACGGCGTCCGTGACGTCTCCTACGGTTGTCGGAGATTTGCTCCGGCCGGGGGCGAACATTTTGTCTGCGGAAACCTTCGCCTTTTCAGTTCCGGTTATTCGCAGGTATTTCGGGTCGTCACCTAAACCGAATATCCGCTTTCCTTCATCGGGATCGTCGAAGGCTATGACCGCCCAGATCTTGCCGGGGTATTTATCTGAAAGTTCTCCGGGAAAGCCGAAGCCCCTTCTTTTGCAATGTCTTGAGCCATAGATCGCAAGTGCTTTAAGGTTTTTGTCTAATATCTCGCGGCCGACCGCCTCGCGGATCACGCGGCCTCGATTCTTCTCGCCAGATGTGTCGCCGCCCAATAGTCGAATACGACGATCACGGGGCAGTTTCAAATTGATCCTTCGCACAGAGCGGATGAAATCCTCGTATACGGGCAAGTTCCACACTTCGCTGCCGCTTGTGCTGCTCCAGGCGAGCCGCAATTTGTCGCGGGGCATATCCTCGCCGTCAATTGCAAATCTGTCAAGCAGTTCCTGCTGCCTGCTATCAGCAAACTCGACCATTACGGCATTGACCGTCCCGATAAAATCGGGATGTTCGATTAGCGCGATACGCAAGGCGGAGTCGCGTTCCGATCCGTGCCCTTCGCCGAGACATACGACATCTGACTTATTCCACTGGGCGAGTATCTCCTTGATGATCGTATTCTGCGACCCCTCATTTTGCGCCGCAGCACCGGCGGAAGAGAGGAGTATCAGCATTAGTAAGAAGAACCCTTTCATAAGTACATCTTAATTGATTCAAACGCATACCAACCGACTAAAAAACGGTCTATCTCTAAAAAGGAGGCTCCTAAACACTTTGCGGCTCTGCCGCAAATTCTAGTTAACAAGAGCCGGAACCAAACTGGAATTTCGCATATCTGAAATGCAAAAACGCATATCTGGAGGCCAAAATCGCGTATCTAGATATGGAAAACGCGAAACTGGCGTGAATTCTAATATCTATGCGAGCAGGATGCGGCGTAGCCGCAATTTCTTGGTCGGCCTTACGGAAAAGTAAAACTTTTCCGCTCTGCGAAAAGAAACTGGATTTAACGAAGGACAGCTATTTCTTAGTCTTTTTCGGCTTTTTGGCTGGTTGGCGGGACCGGACGAGGTCTTTTAGTTCGGTCATGAAGGCCGTGACGTCCTCGAATTCTAGATACACCGAGGCGAAGCGGACGTACGCGACCTTGTCGAGCGTTTTCAGGCGGCGCATTATCATCTTGCCGATATCGCTTGTGGGAATCTCGCGGTCAAGTGAATCCTGAACGTTCTTTTCGATCTCGTTGGCAATATCTTCGAGCTTCGGCGTGGGAACCGGTCGCTTTTCTGCGGCACGCAGCAATCCGGACATCACCTTATTGCGGTCAAACGTCTCGCGCGTACCGTCCTTCTTGACTACCATGAACGGGATCTCATCGATGCGTTCGTATGAGGTGAAACGACGACCGCAGCCCAGACATTCACGCCGGCGGCGGATGGAATCGCCGTCCTTCGCCTCGCGGGAATCGACTACTTTGTCTTCAATATGATCGCAATATGGGCAGCGCATGGTTTCAGTGGATAGTGGATAGTTGATAGTGGATAGTTTTCAGATCAAAGATCATTCTCCGTTATCCGTTTTCAGTTCTCCGTTGATGTTAGGTGCGTCGGATTCGATCTCTTCGACCGCGTGTTCGCTTGAGAGCAAACTGCGGAACCGCTCAATACTTATATCGCCATGAAAGAAATAATACAACCCGAAGACTATCGCCGGTGCGAAATAGACCAGATGCATTGCGAAAGCGGTTGCCGCAGCATCTTCACGACTCATGTCCGGTCGAAGAAATATCAGGCTTGCGGCTGTTGCGGCGTGAAACGCTCCGGCAGCCCCGCCCGGCGTTGGAACGACCGAGCTAACGACCGCAAACCCCATTATAAAAAGCGAGTCGCTAAATGTGAACGGAAGGTCGAAAGCCAGCAGCACCAGCCATGTCGGTATCGCGATCGAAAGCCATAAAGTGAAAGACCAAAACGAAACCAGCATAGTTTCGCGCCAATCCCGCAGGATGCTCAACGCAGACGAAAGATGTTCGAGCAGGCTCAAGAATATCTTTCGAAGTCGCTTGGGAATGAACGATCTGTCAGTTACCCGAGCAGCCCACGCAATGACGCTTGGCGAAATTCGCTGGTAAACGATCAGGGCCGCAAATCCAAATACGACCGCCACCAACATAGTAATTCCAACTGTCTCGACATACTCGAACTCAGTCTCACGTCCCGCAGGCGGCGTGAACCAAAGGAGATTTACGGAAAAGAAGCAGGCCAATGCAGCGAGATCGAATATCCGTTCGAGTCCGAGCGTTACCAGGGCGGCCGAAGGCCGAACCCGCTTATCACGCATCGGCAGCCACATTGGGCGAACGATCTCACCGGCACGGCCGATCAAAAAGATTGCGGCAAAGCCGACAGTCGTTGTCGCGAAGAGTTCCTTAAGGCTGGATTCGGTTATCGGTTCAAGCAGGACTTTCCAGCGTATGGCGCGGAGCAGATACCCTAAACAAATGGTCAGGGTTGCTAGCCCCAAATACCACGGATCGGCGCGCCTAAGGCTTTGGCTCACTTCCTGCCAATCGAGATTTCGCCCGAAAAACCAGAAAATGAAGCCCGCAAAGGCGAAAAGTAGTATGAATTTGATGTATTTGCGCAAACTAGATTCTATCCACAAGGAACAAGAGAAAAAGATAGCGTAACCGGCAGGGAAACGCTAACCGCTGCACCAATTTGGGTGCCGATATTGTTGGAACTAATTGGTTTTGCTATCGTAAGAACACTTTGAATCGGCGGCTAGTGCTATTCCGGCCGATATATTGGATCGCTGTTATCGGGAGAAACGACGCGTGGAAGCTTTGCAGGCATCTGCGGAAATGAACGGGGCCGAACTGGTGCGCAGGGCGCGCTCGGGTGACGGCGTTGCTTGGGAAGACATCGTGACAGCGTTTTCGCGGCGTATCTTCAATCTGGCATACAGGTTCACTTCCAACGTCGAAGCAGCGGAAGACCTTACGCAGGAAGTTTTCATCCGCGTTTACCGTTCGCTTGATCAATACGATCCGAAACAGGGCGATCTGGCGAACTGGCTGATGCGGCTGGCCCGAAATTTGATAATTGACGATTACCGGCACCGACAGCGTAATCCGCAAAATTCGATGGCTGACGCCGTCGATGATCACCAGTACCATCTTCGCGCTGTCGGCACCGGTGCTCATAAAGAGATGGAACGCCGCGAGCTTGCTTCGCAGGTGCAGGAAGGCATAGATAAACTTCCGTCGGATCTGAAAACTTGCGTCATTCTTCGAGATATTGAGGAATTGACGTACCAGGAGATAGTGGACGTCTTGCAGATACCCGAAGGAACGGTTAAGTCGCGAATAAATCGTGGTCGAATCGAGTTGGCGAAGATATTGAAAAGAATGAGAGTGGTTACGGTGTAGTGTGGAGTTCCGCTTCAGGCGGTCCGAAACATTCAAGGGTTGGTTTTTATGGCTTATGCGAACAGCAAATTGATGGATTGCTCGTCGTTTGAGGAGCTGCTTTCGGATTATCTCGAACACACGGTCGAGAAGAATGTCCGCAAAGCGATGGCTACTCACGCTCTTTCGTGCCCGCTTTGCCACGCCTTGATGAACGAGGTCAAGAATGCGATCACCGCGTGCCGCCAGATCTCGGAACCAAAACCTGCATTAACGAAACTTGACGCACAGATCCTGGCACGAACAATGCCTGCCGCTGCGATAAATTGCGACGAGTTTGAAGGATTTCTGAGCGACTATCTCGACGGATTTCTTCCGTCAAATGTATTCCATCGCTGGGAACGGCACGCAGTTCTTTGCGACGACTGCACCGACCTTCCGGGCGAGGTCGTGCGTTCGCTCGGTGCTTTGATCAGCTATAAATCTGACGAGTTACCGGTTCCGTACGGATTGCACGAACGAATTTTGCAGCGAACGCTCGGGACCGAACACGCAAAGCAGGCGAAGGCTTCCTGGACCGATCAATTTACGGAATGGCTTCGCGGATTTAGCTTCCCGATCTCAGTGCCGCAACTTGCTCCGGTCGCGATGATGGGACTTTTCGCATTCCTGTTTGTTAGCCAGACCGTTTCGGCTGACGGGTCGCTGACCGATGTTTACGCCAAAAGTTATCAGCTTGCAGAGAAAACGTACGAGCAGGGATCAAACGTCTGGAACGGAAAGCCGATGGATGCTCAATCGATAAATCAAGACCCGATAACGGGAACGACGACGATCAGCAACGACAACGCGAACAAGTGATGAATTGCGCCTACCACATTCAAAACGTATCGACGGTGCAGTGTAACGGCTGCGGCAAACCGTTGTGTGCGGCATGTGATCATCGCGTAAAAGGCTTTCCGTATTGTCAGGACTGCATCGTCCAAGGCGTCGATATGCTTCGAAACCAAAGCAATTCGAAGAACTATACGCCGTTCGTAAAGAAACGTACATCGCCTTTTGTCGCGGCGTTTTTGTCGATGTTTTGCCCGGGACTGGGAGCAGCTTATAACGGCCAGACAGTAAAGGCTCTTGTCTATTTCGCGGTATTTGTCGGCCTATTCCAGATGGCGGTACTTACGGGCGGCACGGCGATCTTTGTGTTCGGCTTTATCGGAATGTGGTTCTTTTCGGCACTCGACGCATGGCGAACCGCTCAAATGATCCGTTCGGGCCTGACTCCTGACGTTGCGGAAGATATCTTCGTAAAGCGGTTTTCCGGCAACCCGAAGCTTTGGGGAATCGTTCTAACTGTTCTCGGTGGCGCGTTCCTTCTGCAGAACGTCTTCAATCTTCGCGGCCTGATGCGTGGTCTGATGCCGGCAATGTTGATCGGCTTGGGAATATATATTCTTCGCGGCTACATATTCAAACCGGCGGATGAAGACAAATGGAAGGACTTTGACTCGGCAAAGCCGGCCCCGCTGTTTGTAGGTGCGTCGAGTTACTCTGCGAAGGATACCGAGTACGGACAATACCATGATCGCGGGACCGACCAGCGCTATGGCGGCTGGGGTGCATAAAGTTTTGAGTTCCAGCTTTGGCTGGCAATGTTACAATAAACCTGGGAGTTTAATATGGTTTGGATGAAAGCAGCTGGCGGGATTGGAAGTATCTTGGTGCTGATCGCTTTGGTTATCACACTAGTCAAGAATTTGATCGCATTTGTCGGATTTCTAACATTCGCTTTTAAGATACTGATCGTGTTGGTCTTCGCCGTAGTTATCATAGGTGTAGGCTTTCTTGCTTTTAGGGCATTTACCGAAAAACGTCGAAATCGAGACTAGCTTTGGTCGTACCATTTAAGGTATAATTGCCATCGGCATCGGATAAGCCGCCCACGCTTGTCATTTCCGGTGGCTTTTTGTATAGTTTTACAATTCTGTTCTTTTCTTGGCCTTTGAAACTAGGTCAATTTCAAGGGGTCGGAGGGAACAATACCTCTCAAAAATTGCATTTTTTTGGTTTCGCGTTAGTCGCTAGCGGCTATCCCCACGTGAATCCCTGTGTGGGAACATTTGTTTCCAGCACGAGATCATTTAAGGAGCTTTACAGCATAATGACGAAAAACAGTAAGTATTTTACTTTTCTATTTTCGCGCACATCAAGATCCAGGATTTTTATTAAAAGAGTTGAGGTTTCAAAAGGCCTGTTGCAAAACGGTTTATTGGGCCTGGTATTAGTATTTTCATTTACGGCATTTGGTATCGGTGTTTTTGGAGTAATAAGCAATTCATCATTCAGCAATACATTTTTAGCTTCATCCTTTTCAAATCCCGCATTAAATCAAATTTCAGCCCAAGTTCCGGTTCAGACATCGCAGATCGATTATTCGCGTCCCGATTCTTTCGACAACTTCGCTCCCAACAGCGGCGGCCCGTTCTCGATGGAAGACATGGATGCCGAAGATATCGAAATGGAGAACAAGCTTCGTCTCATACAGGCGACGAGCAATCCGGCTTCGATACCTTCGATCTGGGCACACGCTGGAAAAATCAATAATGAATTCGGTTTCAGACGCAGCCCTTTCGGCGGACGCTCGTACGAGTTTCACGGCGGGATGGATATCGACGGCGAACGCGGCGACATGGTTGTCGCACCCGCAACCGGTACGGTTACCGAAGCCGGTTGGAAAGGCGGGTACGGCAATATGATCGAGATCGATCATGGAAACGGCTTGGTTACCCGTTTCGGCCACCTTTCGCGTGTTGAAGTTCAGGCAGGTGACACGATGACCCGTGGACAGTTGATGGGATTTGTCGGTTCGACCGGACGTTCCACTGGCCCGCATCTTCATTACGAACTCAGACTCGGCGAAAAACCGATCAATCCGCGACGCTTTCTCCCCCCCGAACCGACGGATCTGTCGGTAGCCCGCACGAAGTAAGGGCTTGAGGAAGTGTCCCGCTCTACACGAGATCGCAGCAATACCATACAACGAAAAGTTAAAAAAGCGAGTCGAAACCACGGCTCGCTTTTTTGCACGTTGGTTTTGAACGACAAAACCGATATACTTTTTACATTCACTAAATCCCTTTGAATCATTCACCAACCAACATCTTATGAGATCGAATATCAGAACCTTTTCGTCCTTAATCTTGACTCTTGCGATCGTGCTTTCGACATTTTCTTTCGTCCTGGCTGACGAAGGCATGTACGCACCCGGCCAGATCGCCGGCTTACCGCTCAAAAAGCTCGGACTGAAAATCAAGCCCGAGGAAATCTACAACCCAGCGGGCGGTGGCTTGACCGAGGCAGTGATTCGTTTGAGCATTGGATGCACCGCCGAATTCGTGTCGCCCGACGGCCTTATACTGACCAATCATCATTGCGGATTTGACGCTTTGGTTTCCGCATCGGCTCCGGGCAAGGACCTTGTTGAGGACGGCTTTAAGACTGACGGCCGATCAGGCGAGATCTCGGCGAAAGGATATTCGATCTTTATCACGGAACGAGTTGATGACGTTACCGCGAAGGTTCGTACGGGGACAGATGGCCTTTCGGGTGAAGCTCTGACCGCAGCAATCGAGAAAAATACCGTCGCTTTGCAAACTGCCGAACAAGCGAAGGCACCGAAAGGTTCGATCATCCGCATTCAGATGCTGAACAGCGGCTACTACAATTATCTCTATCAGACGCGACAGATAAAGGACGTTCGTGTGGTTTACGCACCGCCGCGAAATATCGGCGTCTTTGGCGGCGACCCAGACAATTTTGAATGGACCAGGCATACAGGTGATTTCACATTCTTACGCGCCTATGTGGCCCCTGACGGCTCAGCCGCCGAGTACTCACCAAATAATGTTCCCTTTAAGCCAAAGAAGTTTTTGACCATGAACATCGGCGGTGTGAAGGACGGCGATTTCGTTTTCGTACTTGGATATCCTGGCGGAACGACGCGTTATCGCGAGGCTTCGTCCATTGAGTTTGCACGCGATGCGAACTTCCCTTTCCTGGCCGCCTGGCTTGATGCGCGCAGCCGTGCCCTTAAACTGATCGGTGAATCGAACGAAGAAAAGCGTATTGAGTTTCAGTCGGACATTGCCAGCTTCGACAATGCGTACAAGGTTTATTCCGGCGGTGCATACAGGTTGCGACAGGCCAATGTCGTGCAGCAACGTCAGGCTGAAGAGGCTCAGTTCGCACGTTGGATCGCCGGTAATGCCGATCGTCAGAAGAAGTACGGCACCGTGCTTTCCGAACTTGCGGGGATCACCGCCGAGTCGAATAAATATGCGAAACGCGATGTGATCGTCCGACGCATTCCCGAGCCCGGGATGGGACGTTTTGCACAGATCTACGCGATGCTTGCTTCGGGCAAAATGCTTTCCGACACCGAACGTGCCGCCAAGGCTGCCGAAGTTCAAAAGGCGCTTGCCGACAGCGAACCCGTTTACGAACGCGAGATGTTGAAGTTTTTCCTGAAGGCGTTGGCCGAACTGCCCGAAGGTCAAAAGTTCGATTGGGCCGAGCAGTATTTCAAAGACAAAGGCAATCGACGTGGTGCCGAGACTGCATTCGCAACTAACATTGCCGAAGGCAATTACTGGAACGCCGAAACGATCGCCGCTCTCGGCGGCCCGCAGACGATGGACTACCGTCCCGAACGCGATGATGTGAAATCATTTGCGATGGCACTCAAGCAGGAGAGGGACGCCGCGAATGCTCGTGCCGCCGCCTTTGCCGGAAAGATCGACCGCCTTCGCCTGCTTTATATGCAGGGAATGACGGAGATGAAAGGCATCACGCCCTACCCCGACGCCAATTCGACGCTCCGATTTTCCTACGGCAACATCAAGGGCTACGCGCCGCGCGAAGCCGAGTACCGCACGCCGTTCACGACCATTAAAGGTATGCTTGAAAAGGAAACCGGCGTTAATCCCTGGGACATCCCGCAAAAGCTGAAAGACCTGAATGCGGCAAAGGATTTCGGCCGCTACGGCACCGGCGACAGCGTTATTGTGAACTTCCTTTCAACGACCGATATCATCGGCGGAAACAGCGGTTCACCTATCCTCGACGGTAATGGCTACCAGGTCGGACTCTGCTTTGACGGCAACTACGAAGGCCTCGGTAACGATTTCTACTACGACCCTGCGGTCAATCGAACGATCTCGGTCGATATCCGTTTCGTACTCTTCGTCACCGAAAAATTCGGCGGCGCAAAATGGATCGTCGATGAAATGAATGTCGTTGGAGCGACGTGACTGGAGCGGCCATCGTCCCGATGGCCATTCGGTTAGCATATTCTCGCTGAGAGTCGGGATGCGGGCTGTAGCTTGCTTCGCAAGCCTGGCGAGCGGGACGCTCACCGCTCCAGTCAAAACCGAAAGGCCGTTTCGATTAGAGTCGAAACGGTCTTTTCGTTGAATTGGAACCGCCGGACCGAATTCGTTTTTCGCCGGACCGTTTCACGATGTTCGCCGGACCGAAAGTGTTTATTTTCCTGACCAGAAATGGCCGCTCACCGAACCGCTTTTTGCCGTCGACCGTTTGAGATCGCAAATTTCGCAAACACGGCTTGGACGACGGCTTTGCCGCTCTATTTGCGGTGAAGCTCTGCTTCACCGGCAGCGGTTCACTTTATTCGCGGCTTCGCCGCCGTGCATTCGATTCTCAGAGAGCGGCGGCATAGCCGCGCTTAATGGTGGGCGATCACTGGAAAAGCACAGCTTTTCCGCAAATAGACCGGCTCAGCCGCAAATGCCGCTATCCTACAACTCAACCGATCTTCTTAAAAGGAATTCCGCGATGATAAGATTTGGGACCCAGCTTATCCAGGCGATGGCTGCGTAGCCTTCTTGAAAGTCGTAGCCGGCGACGCCGATGAGAAGCGGGATCCAGATGCGAAGGGTAACGGCGGCGAAGGTGAGCGAGTAGTTGCGGATCATCCATTGCCGGTGCAAGACGATATCGTAATTCTTGATCCGGTAAAAGGCCATCGCTCCGGTCGCGAGCCACAGCACAGCCAGCATACCGAATCCGAGCTTCCCGGCCAGTCCGCCCTGAGCAGTGGTCGCGAGCGAGAGTCCTGCAAGTCCGCCGACCAAAACACTGACCAGATAAATGCGTCCGAGCCAACGATGCAGAAACAGGAAACGCCGCCGCGAGACCTTAAGAAAATTCCACGCGCCGACAAAGAGAGCAACGATCCCGCCCGCGACATGCGCGTAAAAAACGAACCTCCGCTGGCTGACCGCCGCAAACAGATCAGGCGGCGCCGCTACCTCCAAACTGATCAAAAAATACCGAACAGAAACAACCGCCACCGAGACCGCCAAAACAGCGGCCACTCCCCAGCCAATTGCGAATAATGTTTTCGTCATGAACTTTCAAATAGAGTACGACAAAACTTTCGTTTCGCAGTGAAATTGCATTATGTAATATTTCGCTTGACATGTATTGCGTTTTGCAATATATTGGTTTTGCGACTTCTGTCGCAACTAAGACTCACGAGAAAAAGCAAAACCAAGAGAAACAACAAATCGAACCGAACACACAAAGTAAATCTAAAACGAAATCTAACCTGAAATCAAAACAAAAAGGAGTCACACAAATGAACAAACAAAAGAAAATACCGTGGAGCGAATTAACAATCCACGAAGATATGGAGAGGAAATCGCATTATGCGTGTCATAAGTCGGAAAGCATTTCGGGATTTTTGTGGACTACATTCGCAATCGACAGAGGTATTGGACGATTTTTTTTATAAGTTAAAACGACTCAATGCGAAGAGCTTTGCCGAATTGCGGCAGACGTTTCCGAGCGCCGATATTCTTGGTGACTGTATCGTTTTTAACGTCGGCGGGAATAACTATCGAGTGATCGCTCATTTGGACTTCAGCATCCAAATAGTTTGGATCCGTTTTGTTCTCACTCATAGAGAATACGACCGAGATAAATGGAAAGCCGATTGTTAGATCGGCAGAGGTTATGAAAATGGTTTCGAAATACGACCCGAACGCTTACGCGAATTTGTTGGTCGAATATTTGCCCGGTGTAATTCAGACCGAGGCAGAGAACGAAAAGGCGTTAGCGATCGTTCTGCAATTAATGAAAAAAGGCGAGCGTGGCCGTTCACCCGAAGAGAGCCGTTTGCTTGAATTACTGGTAACGCTTGTGGAAGATTTTGAGGAAAAGGCGTATCCACTGGGATCGTCGAATCCGGCAGTCGCGCTACGCGAGTTGATGAACGAACACGAACTCAAACAAACCGATATGGTTGAGATCTTCGGTTCACAAGGAACAGTTTCGCTTGTTCTAAATGGAAAGCGAGAGATCAGCAAATCTCAGGCACGAAAACTATCCGAGAGGTTTCGTTTGCCTATAGACATTTTTATCGGATTCTTTTTCGTTCTAATTTCGCTGACGCTCGTTCATCAGGCTGACGCTCAGGTTGAGGGTGGATTTCAAGATGCGAAACTTCTAAAGTCCCCAAAGGTTACCGCTCCGAAAGAAGCGAAGGAGACTAATGTCAGTGGCAAAGTCGTCGTTCGTGTAACAGTGGATGAATCCGGCAAGGTGGTCTCCGTCGATGATGTCCTTGGGCCGGGTGCGGTTTGTCGCTCAGTCGAGAGACCGGATGTTGTGGCAATTCGCAACTCGGCGAGGGTTGCCGCAATGGAAGCAAAGTTCTCACCAGCTCTGGCCAATAATTCTCCGCTTATTTCGTCAACGACGATCGAGTTTGATTTTCCAGTAAAACCCGATAATCAAAAAGGCGCAAACCTCTCAACCTACAAAGTAGTTGGCACTAGCGATGATCCTTCCGATTCGAAAGAACTCTCGGGAGGCGTTCTAAATGGCAAGGCTCTCACACTGCCTAAGCCCGTGTATCCGAGGGCCGCACGAACTGTTAACGCGTCAGGAACCGTAAAGGTGCTGGTGCTTATACTCGAAGACGGCACAATTTTCTCCGCGGAGGCGACGTCTGGCCATCCGTTGCTTCGAGCTCCGGCGGTTATTGCTGCGTGTGGTGCGAAGTTTACTCCGACAAATCTTGAAGGCAAGCCCGTGAAGGTTTCCGGTTATATTTCATACAATTTCGTTTCACCATAGTCCGCATCTATAGCTCCTAGACCTAAGGGTTGATTCCGATGTCGGTGAGAACCGGAGAAGTGGTTAACATTCAAGAAGGTCGCCAACGGCGACGGACATATATAGCCTGGGGTGAGCGTAGCGTAGCGAGCGTAACCCTAGGTAGGTGACGAAGAGAGGTTCGCTCCCTGAAGGGGAGCGACATTCTTGCGCGCAGAGGTTCGCCCCCTTCAGGTCGGTATCTTGATTGCGAAGCGACCCAGGGTTGCGGACGAAGCGTCCTTACCCTGGGCTTTATATGTTCGTCGCCGTTGGCGACGTTGTAGGTCTACCACCGCGTCCGCGAAACGCGCGTCCACCCCCTCCTATCCAGGAGGGGAGTTTTTGTTATCTGACCATCAAGGGTGCGGACGAAGCTTTCTCAACCCAGGCTTTATATGCTTGTCGCCGTTAGAGACAAAGAGCTTCTTGACACGCCCTGCAACGTCGTGCTATCTATGATACGCTCGTTTCACATTTGGAATCGATTTGGAGCGTATGAATATCACAGACAGAGAGTTTGAGAGGTTTGAGGGTGGGCCGACGCAAAGTGTGCATGAGCGGATGCATATAACGATCAACAAGGAAAATGTGATCGGGCTGAACGCAAATTGTTACCGGATGTTGGGTAAGCCGTCGGCGGTTTATTTGTATTACAGCCGGAAGAACGACATCATCGCGATCGAGCCGCTTGATAATGCGCGGCTGCCGAGGGCGTTTCCGGTGAAGCCGAAAACAAGCGTCAGCTGGCGGATAAACGCTTCGCCGTTTTGTAAGCATTTCGATATCCGAATCGACGCTACCCACCGTTTCATCGCACCCGATCTCCGCGACGGCAAGCTGATGCTAAAGCTGAGCGAGACGGTGACGGTTAGGCAGGTGAGAAGGAAGCATAAGCAGTGAGCAGTAAGCAGAAGAGAACACCTCCCTGATGAGCCATACGCCTCGTTTATTCTAATGAGGAGAGCCTTTTCCAGCATGTCGCCGAAGGTGACAGATATATAAAGCCTAGGGTGAGCGAATGCAATGAGCGTAACCCTAGGTCGAGATGTAATAGGATTCGCTCGCCGACGGTGAGCAACAAGATGTTCGTCGCCTTCAGCGACGGTTCGGTATTTGGCTCTACCTAGGGATGCGGACGGTTCCCGTCCATTCCCTAGGCTTTATAAGTCGGTCGCCGTTGGCGACGCAGAATGGCAAGCAGGGATATTGCCGCTTCAGTCGAACTCCCACGCCGTCGATGAAGCATTCGGCAGCCTTCCTAACAAGAAGGGGAGCTTTTGAACTACCACGGCCATCAAGTCCTTACTGCGTGCGGGCTACTGACACGAGGGAAAGCTATATGTAATATAGAGTTATGTATGGCTAAGAATCTTGTTCTCTCTTTGGATGGCAAGGAGTTTGAAGTTGTCCTTTCACGCATTGACCGTGACGACCTTTATGGGAAGGTCGAGATCGAGGCGTTTGACGAGAAAGGGCGGCCGGCGACGCTGAAGGTGTTGGCGGCGGACGGCAAGACGCTGATCGAAAAAGGCGGCACGGCTCTTGAGGTCATAAATGCAAAGGGCGACTCGATCGACCGCACGGAGCTTGTGCCTGTTGACCTCGACGGGAAAGAGATCACAAAGGTCGAGTCTTCATTTAACGCTCCAAACGTCCTGAAAAAAGCCGAGGCGGACGATTACCTTGCGCTTGTCGTTAAGTCGGTTTATCTGCTCGACCAGACGGAAGAATCCGATCTGCAGTATCTGCACGACCATCTCACCGGGAAGCAGTTGTTCTCATTTCCCTTTAGCTACCGCGGCGGGCTTGAGCATGACGCGGCGTACATTCTGGGCGACGGCAAAGATGCGTTTATGGTCGTCGGCAAAGACGGCAACATCGATTACCTGAAACTAAATCAAGCGGGCGCACTTTCATCGAATGAGGAGCAAGAGATCTCAGCGGACGACCTGAGCTTTGATCTAATGTAGGCGGAAACGATGGCAATAAATATTAGTAATCCAAATAATCGCGACGCGGTAGTAGCGGTAGAAGGCCTAGTCGGCAAACGCGAAGTCAGATACGTCGATAAGAAGGGCGGCCCGACCTCGAACGTCAGAGTGTTAAAGGCTGACGCCGAGCACGAACTTGCGGTCATCCAGAAAAAACACAAGACGCTCGACAAAGTGGCGAAGGTACTTGTGAAGGATGATCCCGAAGTCGATATGGAAAAGTCTGGGATGTTCTTAACGGATACCTCGAAAGTCTATGTCTCGCCGGGCGGCATACTGCATCTCGTCGAAGAGTTTGAGCTGATCTATAAGACCGACGGCAAACTTTCGAAACGCCGCCCGCGTGAAAAGAAACCGCAGAACATTAACTCCGACATTCCTGTGCGTTGGACGGGAAAATTCATTAAGAAGGAAGACGCCATCAGCCGTTTCGTTTTTACGAACACGAAGCAGTTAGTCCACATCAACGGGCTGACGTTCGATTTTCTTTTCAAGATGGCAGAGGATCTGGCGAAGAAGGATTCGCTTTTGCTGCTGAGGGCTGGCGAGGGCGGGGACGAACCCGTGGTGATGAACCGCGGCGGAAAGCAATACAACGCTTTTTTGGAGGGCCGCGTGAAGGGCCAGAGCTATTGTCTATTGCTGCACCTTTCGAATATGGAATTGAAGCGGCCGGAGGGAAAGTAGGATGGATTCCGGATTCGACAAGAAGAAGTTCAAGTGTAAATTCGACTATTGCGTCGGCAAGGCGAAGGACCTTTCCGACCCGTCGCTGCAGGCGACCGCTGTCAACTACAAACGCAAATTAAGCTCGGCAATGAAAGCCGTTTCGGGCCAGGACATCGGCCGCATTCCGGCGGCAAAAGGCTATTTCGTCACCAGAAAATACGACGGCGAATTCGCACTCATCTTTTTTGATGGAGAGAACATAGCCGCCCTTCATCCAAGCGGAACAGTGCGTTCCGGGCTGCCGTGTCTCGATGAAGCGGCGCGGCTACTGAAAAAGGCTAAGGTCAAATCGTGCATTCTTGCCGGCGAATACTATCTCGCTGACGGCGTCGCCGAAGCCCGAGCGCTCGAACAGGTTCTCGGCGTGCTACGTTCGCCGTCGTCTAAAAAGGAACTCGAACGCATCAACCTCGCGGTCTTTGATCTGGTCGAACTCGACGGCAAACCCGTTACCGCCGCAGCTAAGGTTTTTTCCACGCTCGATAAATGGTTCGGCAAGAATACGAGAGTTCACACCGTCGAGCACAAAGAAGTAAACAAAAACGAATCGATCCTTGAACTCTATCTCGACTGGGTCATCAACGAAGGATCTGAAGGCCTCGTCGTTCGCCACGATAAGGCCGGTTATTACAAAGTAAAAGTTCGTCACAACCTCGACGTCGCGATCCTTGGATTCTCCGAAGGCATCGACGACCGCAAAGGCATTTTGCACGACCTGCTCGTCGGCGTCGTACGGCCCGACGGAACATATCAGGAACTGACGCGCGTCGGCGGCGGCTTTAAAGATGCTGAGCGTAAGAAATTCGTCACTGATCTTAAGAAGATGATCGTGCCTTCGGAATATGTCGCTGTTAATAACGATTATGTCGCGTATGAGATGATCAAGCCCGGGCCGGTCATCGAGATGTCGTGTCTTGATATGATCGCCGAGCGATCGAAAGGTGGACCGGTGAACCGGATGGTGCTGGAATGGGACGGAAAGCAATATCGCGCACTGTCTCGTATGCCGCTCGTCAGCGTGATCTCGCCGCAGTACATCAGGCTTCGCGACGACAAAGAAGCGGGTGTCGAAGAAACAAGCATCAGCCAGGTCTCCGATCAGGTGAGCATCGCGGACAGTTCGAAATCGGCTGACACTTCAAAGCGAAAGCCGAGTCAACTGATCGAGCGCACGGTTTACTCAAAGGTGATGAAGGAAAATCTGATGGTCAGAAAGCTTCTGCTATGGAAGACTAACAAAGAAGACACATCCGAATTTCCTGCATACGTCGTTTATCTGACCGACTTTAGCCCAAACAGAAAGACGCCGCTCGAACGCGATATCAAAGTTGCAAGCAATGAAAAGACGGCGCGTCAGCTTTTCAAAGAGATCGCGGAAAAGAATTTCGTCAGCGGTTGGCAGAAGGTCACCTAAGCTATGCCTCAGCCTTGGTTCGAATTTCAAAAAAACAAGCACCTGCTCTGGATCGCCCACGAATGGGATAACTATTCTGACGATCTCGCGGCTTGGGCAATGGAGCGTCTGGTAAACCGGCGCGATGTGTGGAGCCAATACACACTGTCAAAAGGCGAAGTGCGGGTCTATATGCTGCCGATCCCCGAGCGGCGAAAACTAGGCACGGACATGGTGTCGATCGAAAAGTTGAAGCGGCATTTTTCGGGAAAACAGGTCCAGCATCTTATCGGGCTTCACTCTATCAGCGATCATAAGACGGCGAAGTGGTTTGCGATCGACATCGACCTCCACGATGAAACGGCGATCAATGCTGGTGAACTAGCGCGTGCAAATTTCGCGGCGGCGATGGATTGGAGCGGCAGGCTGCAGGCCGATGGTTTCGACCCGTGGGTCTCGGACAGCAACGGCGTCGGCGGTTATCACATATGGGCTCTTTTGGATAAAGAGTATCCGCTGGCAGACGTTTATGATTACGTCGATGAGATCCGTTCGGACTATGCGAGTTTTGGGCTTTTGAAAAAGCCGGAGATGTTTCCGCCTCGACGAGATGTCGATAAGGATTCCCTTCCCTATACGTTACGGCTTCCCGGACGCCATCCGCGGCGTGCTCACTACACACGCATTTGGAACTTCGATCCGCTCGGAGAAACGCAATGGCTTGAGGGTGGCGAAGCGATCGAGACAATGATCGCATCGAAACCTTCGCCGTTGCCGAAACGAGCGGGAAAGACCCGGAGCAAACTTCGCGAGGTCGCGCCAAAGCCCGTTACGAAGATCCCAAAAACGAAGAAGCAGCGCGTCTGCCTCGACCTCGACGGCGTTCTCGCCGAATATCACGGCTGGGAAGGCCCGGATCACATCGGCCCTCCGCTGCCGGGAGCGTTGCAATTCGCTCGTTCGGTCGCGAAGCTGGCTGACATCGTTATTTTTACGGGACGGTGTTCGGACGAACCCGGCGAGCGCGACATTGTGAAAGGCCTCACTCCCGGGCAGATGCGCGTTAAGGTTGTCGATTGGCTTGAGAAGAACGGTTTCCCGTTTGCCGACGTTTATATCGGTCAAGGCAAGCCGCGAGCGGCAGCGTTCATCGATGATCGGGCGGTCGCGTGTTCGCCGCAGCTAAATCCCGATGCCTATGCCGAAGCACAAACAAATCTCCGAGCATTGCTAAAAAGGAAATCCGCTAAGGCGAAAGTGAAAGAACCGAAATTCAATATCCGGCGCGGAAAAATCGAGTAACCGCTACTTTCCGTGACGTTTTCGCCGAACCGACAGGATGGGATGTCTGCGTCAGTCAAACACTAGCAAGGATGCTCCCGTCAGTACTTCAATTGCATTCCGTTCATATACTTTAGCAGCACGCGTTGGCGGCGTTTTAGGCGTTTCGGATTTTTGATCGGGTTGAAGACGTTCAGCGGTGACGGGATCATCGCGGCCAGGTATGCGGCTTCTTCACGGGTCAAACCAGATGCTGATTTTTTGAAATAGGTTCGCGACGCGGCTTCGGCTCCATAAATGCCGTCGCCCCATTCGATGACGTTCAAATATATTTCGAGAATGCGTTTTTTCGATAAATTGCGTTCGAGAAAATATGTATAGATCATCTCGCGGCCCTTGCGGAGGAAGTTGCGGTCCTCGCTCAGATACAGATTTTTTGCGAGCTGCTGCGTCACGGTAGAGGCTCCGCGTTTGAAACTCGGCATCGGCGGTATCCAATCCTCTTCGTTAGGTTTACAGTCCGCTTTTGGCGTGTTTGCGGCTTTTGCCTCGGCCTCGCATTCCTCTTTGTATTCCTTTTTCCCTTCTTCGACGGCTTCGTCCCACGCCTTTTCGATCGCTACCCAATCAAATCCGTTGTGCTCAAAGAAATGCGAATCTTCACCGGCAAGGACAGCCCGCTGCAGGTGCGGCGAGATCTGCTCCATCGGCATCCAGATCATGAACTTGCGTTCCTCACGGCCCTCGGCACGGGCTTCGGACAAGCGGTATTCGATCATCGACGAGGTCGTCGGGTTTTCCGTCCGCAGCTTTGAAATGCCCGGGAAGGTGATCAGTTCGTACGCCAGCCACAACAGGACGGCACCGACAAGCGTCAGGAAAAGAATTTTGGTCCAATACCACACAACATAGATGATAAATGAAAAGTGAGAAATGAGAAATCTTCCACTTTGAGAGCTTTGTGTTTTGCCTCCGCGAACTTTGTGTTTAGAACGCATTAACCCAAATTCCGCATCAGGACGGGTGATGCGGATTTGTTCCTTTCCTTCTTTGCGATTTCTTTGCGAACTTTGCAGCTTTGCATGAAACTACTTTTTTCCACGCAAAGCCGCAAAGGTCGCAAAGGAAGAATAATAAGAAGAAAACCGTCTATCGCGTAATCCGGGCTTAACACAAAGTCCGCAGAGCTTTGACACGAAGGCCACAAAGCAGAGAATTGCCGGAACGATTAAAACGAATTGCGAGTAAACCAACGAACGTATTTCTCATTTCTCATTTATCATCTATCATTTATAGAGCATATGGCTGATAACGAAAATGTCGTGGCGGTAATACTTGGCGGCGGTGCCGGTTCGCGGTTGTTTCCGTTGACGCGTGAGCGTTCGAAACCGGCGGTTCCGCTTGGCGGAAAGTATCGCCTGATCGACGTGCCCGTTTCTAACTGCATCAATTCGAGCATTACGCATATTTTTGTTTTGACGCAATATAACTCTGCCTCGCTCAATCGCCACATCTCGCAGACGTATCGCTTTTCAAATTTCTCGTCAGGTTTCGTCGAGATACTTGCCGCCGAACAGCGGCGCGACAGCCCTGATTGGTTCCAGGGAACGGCGGATGCGGTGCGTCAGATATTGCCGCACCTCAGCGATTGGAATGTGAAAACTTTACTTATACTATCCGGTGATCATCTTTACAGGATGGATTATCGTAAGTTCCTTGAGCGCCATCGCGAGACGAACGCCGATGTAACGATATCGGTGATCCCGGCGAATCCGAGCGATGCCGAAGGCTTTGGACTTTTGAAAACGGACTCCGACGGCAAGATCATCGAGTTCAAGGAAAAACCGAAAGGCGAAGAGCTTGAATCGATGCGCGTTGATACGACCAACTTTGGGCTGTCGCAGGCCGAGTCGGAAAGCCGTCCCTATCTTGCTTCGATGGGCATTTACGTTTTCGATTACGAGAAGCTGCTTGGATTATTGAGCGATAATGAAGCGTCGGTCGATTTCGGCGGTGAAATAATTCCTTCGGCAATAGAAAAGTACAATGTACAGGCACATCTTTTCGACGGTTATTGGGAAGACATCGGGACGATCCGTGCATTCTTTGACGCAAATCTCGATCTCGCATC
>Ga0307505_10000332_pt1 | contig 54825 bp, 42 predicted proteins | sample 23_S_MG_FD_202183 | JGI IMG/M metagenome (GOLD analysis project Ga0307505, IMG submission 202183) | Soil microbial communities from Populus trichocarpa stands in riparian zone in the Pacific Northwest, United States - 23_S | ecosystem: Environmental > Terrestrial > Soil > Riparian zone > Trees...
CTCTTCCAGACTCAGTTCAGCAACAACTACAACGTCGCGTTCGCGTCATACCTCATGGCCATGGCGCCCGCCATCGTCGCCTACCTGTTCACTCAGCGGTGGGTCATGGAAGGAGTCACCCAGGGCGCCGTCAAGGGGTGAGCCGCGGCATCCGCTCTTCTCGCACCTCCGCACCACCCTCGAAAGGACCTTCCGCTGTGACCGCCTCCCTCGAACTCGCCCGCGACACCGACCTCGGCGACGCCCTCGCGCCCTGGTGGCGTCAGGCCGTCGTCTACCAGATCTACCCGCGCAGCTTCGCGGACTCGGACGGCGACGGCCTGGGCGACATCCGCGGCATCGCCTCCCGCGTCGACTACCTCGCCGACCTCGGCGTCGACGCGGTCTGGCTCAGCCCGTTCTATCCGTCCGCGCTCGCCGACGGCGGCTACGACGTCGCCGACTACCGCGACGTCGACCCGCGCCTGGGCACGCTCGACGACTTCGACGCGATGCTCGAGGCCTTGCATGCGCGCGGCATCAAGGTCGTCGTCGACATCGTGCCCAACCACACCTCGGATCAGCACGCGTGGTTCCAGGAGGCGCTCGCCGCGGGACGCGGATCCGCCGCCCGGGAGCGGTACATCTTCCGCGAGGGCTCCAGCCCCGACGGCGCCGAGCCGCCCACCGACTGGGTGTCGGTCTTCGGTGGGCCGGCCTGGCACCGCGTCGAGGACGGACAGTGGTATCTGCACAACTTCGCCGCCGAGCAGCCCGACCTCAACTGGGATCACCCCGACGTGCACGAGGACTTCCTCACCACGCTGCGCTTCTGGTCGGACCGCGGGGTCGACGGCTTCCGCATCGACGTCGCACACATGCTCACGAAGGATCTCACCGAGCCGCTTCCCTCGCGAGACGCGCTCGCGCTCATCCCGCAGGACGGCAACCACCCGCTGATCGACCGCGACGACGTGCACGAGATCTACGCCGAGTGGCGCACGGTCCTCGACTCGTACGACCCGCCGCGCACGGCGGTGGCCGAGGCGTGGGTGCACCCCGCGCGCATCCACTTGTACTCGCGCCCCGAGAGCCTCGGGCAGGCGTTCAACTTCGACCTGCTGGTCGCCGACTTCGACGCGGCACAGTTCCGCAGCATCATCGCCGACAATCTCGCGCTCGCCGCACAGTCGGGGTCATCGAGCACGTGGGTGCTCTCGAACCACGATGTCGTGCGGCACGCGACGCGGTACGGGCTGCCGGACGCCGCGAGCGGCGACGGCTGGCGCCACGACGACGAGCGACCCGGCAACGCGTGGCTGCTCACCGGCGGCGACGAAGCGCAGCTCGACCGCGAGAGGGGAGTGCGCCGGGCGACCGCGGCAACCCTGTTCATCCTGGGCCTGCCCGGTTCCACCTACCTCTATCAGGGCGAGGAGCTCGGTCTGCACGAGGTGGCCGACATCCCGGCATCCGATCGCCAGGACCCGACCTTCTTCCGCACCCACGGTGCAGAGATCGGGCGGGACGGATGCCGCGTTCCGCTGCCCTGGACGCGTTCCGGCCCATCGCTCGGCTTCGGTCCGAACGGCACCCACCTGCCGCAGCCGGCCTGGCTCGCCGAGCACGCGGTCGATGTCGAGGAGGGTGACCCTTCATCGACGCTGTCGCTGTACCGGAGGGCCCTCGCCCTCAGGCACCAGCTGCAGACGGGTGAGCAGCTGGAGTGGGTGGAGACCGGGAGCGACGACGTCGTCCAGTACACCCGTCCCAACGGCTGGACGGTCGTGACCAACTTCGGCACCGACCCCTTCCCCCTGCCGGAGGATGCCGCCCTGGTCCTTTCGAGCAGCGCGGCGGCCAGGGGATTCGTGCCCGCAGAGACCACCGTCTGGATTCGCCCGTGAGCGCTCACTGACGCATCGCTCGGAGATCCTGATCAGTTCTCTCGGTATCAAGATTCAGCTGTTCGTTCTCTGCATAGTTATCGGGCTGGAATTGCGAATCGATAGACGATCCAGCTGACTTGACGCTCGATTTCCTAGCGACCAGCGGCAATGCCAGGCCTGCACACCATGCACTGGGCGTAAGTATCGCTGCAGGTTCTTAGGGAAGGATGCGCCATGCCAGTCAGAGAGAAGTTCGTCCGCGCAGGGGACTGGCGGACGTTGGAGACCTTCTGGAACGTGACCACCACGGCGTGGTTCCAGCGTCCAGCAGGGGCCGAGGTGAAGATCCGCTACTCGGGTTGGTGGTTCGGTGCCGACCGGCAGCGCCAACGACTTGACGGGACCACCGTGAAGCGAATCGTCATCAGCCGCTGGTCCCTGTTCACAGCCCGTCTCCAGATCCGGGTACAGAACGACACTGCGGTCATCTACGTGGTGGAGCCCGGCAACGTCGCGAACCTGCCACCCGGCATCTCGTTCTAGTCTCCGGCTCGCTCGCCGGCGTCGCTGGCGGACCGGTGTGTGCACCTTGCGTGCACCGCGACCGGGTCGAACGTGCGGGCCTTCCATACGAGCGCGAACGCGATCAGTATGGAGGTATCGGCATCGAGCAAAAGGGGTCAACATGAGCGTTTACCGAGTGATCGACGTCATCGGCACGAGTGCCTCGTCCTGGGAGGAGGCGGTCCAAGAAGCTATCAGCACAGCCGCGGGATCACTGCACGACCTCCGCGTCGGCGAGGTGACGAAGCTGGACGTCGTGGTCGGCGACGACGGGACGCTGTTGTTCAGGGCTCGGATCCAGCTCTCGTTCAAGTACGCGCCGGAGTAGGCCATCTCCTGTCACCCCCGGCCCGCTATCGACACGGCCCAGGGGTAGCCGGCCGCCGGCCTGCACGGAGCAGTGCAGGTGGTGGCAGGCTGAGGTCATGAGTGAGCAACGCAGGTTCCGCACCACGGTTGCCGTGGATCGACAGGGGCGAACGCGGGTGCCGATTCCGTTCGACCCGGACGGGGTCTGGGGCGGCAAGCCTCGCCATCCGGTGACGGGATCTGTGGCGGGCCGACCTATGCGCGGCGTCATCGAGAAGCGGGACGACGGACCGGTGATCGCGCTGGGGCCGGCCTGGTGCCGTGTCGCGCTGACTGACGGTGCAGAGGTAGAGGTGCTGCTCGAGCCGGAGGGGCCGCAGCGCGTCGACCTCGCCCCCGACATCGCGGCGGCGCTGGATGCAGCTCCGGCCGCGGCTGCGTTCTTCGACTCGCTCGCGCAGTACTACCGCACAGCTTGGCTGCGGTGGATCGACTCGACCAAGCGCGATCCAGACCAGCGCCCGATCCGTATCGCCGAGATGGTTCGCCTGCTCGAGCAAGGACACAAGGAACGCCCCTGAGCGTGTCTTTGCCGGGGCCTAGCCGCAGTTCGGGCGGCAGCCTCGCTGGGTGACCGCGTCGATCAGCACCGTGCCGATGTCGGTCGGCTCCAGCGCCTGATACGCCGCACCATCGGTGGCAGCAGCGATCTGCTCCAGCGCGGCCTGGTCGGTGTCGGGACCGTAGCCGATCGCGATGACGGCGACGGGCTTCGCCGGATCCCGCAGCAGCTCGAGCTCTGCGATCAGCCCCGGCAGGTCGAGGCCTTCGTCATCCTCGTTGAACCCGTCGGTATTGAGCAGGACCAGGTTGACCTGACCGGGAACGTACGTCTCGCGCATGTAGCTCACCGCCGCGAGCACGCTGTCGTAGAGTCCCGTCCCGCCGCCGACGAGGCTGTCGAGCCCGTTCGCCGTGTCGATCGTGCGCTGCTTGTGCGCCGGATCGCCGAGCAGACCGAACGGGACGATCTCCTGCCAGTCCTGTCCACCGATCCGCCGACTCGAGAACACCCAGGTGGCAAGCGATGAGTCGTCCGACAGGGAGTTGATGGCGCGGACGGCGGCCTGTTCGAACAGGTCGATGCGCCGCATGTCGGCGGTCACCGGCTGGAGCATGGAACCCGAGACGTCGTTGAGGGAGAGCATCCGCGACGGCGCGGTGAGCGCCTGCCAGGTACGCAGCGCTTCGGCCTGGTTGGCGCTGTCGATGGGCTCGGATGTCGCAGCGGCGTCCCCGGCGTCCTCCGTCGCCGAGTCCGGCGCGTTCCCCGCCGCGTCGCGCAGTCCGTGCTCGGCGAGCCGGTCGCTGCCGCCCGCCACGGCCGCGGACAGCGCATCGACGGCCTCGAGCGTGTCGTCCGAGGCGTCGGCGAGCGTCACCAGGGGCACGCCCACCGCGGGCCTCACGTCGGTGGGGTAGATCGGCACGAGCGGCGTATCCGCATCCTCCCCGTACGCCAGCACCGCTTGCTCGGTGGTCACGGCGATAGTCGGCGTCGTGGCAGCGGATGCCGCGACAAGCGCATCCGCGGCGGTGGGAACGACGCCCGCATCGAGGCCGAGCACGAGCGCGGTGAACGCACGTGCGTCTCCGCCGACCGCGGTCTGCAGAGCGAGGAGCGCGGCGGAGCTCGCGGCGACCGTCGACGGATCCGGCAGCACGGCCGCGACCGAACGCGCCGCCAGGCTCGAGAACCCGGCGCCCTCGGTCTCGAGCGCGGTCGCCGTAGGCTCCGTCGCAGCGAAGACGACCGGGGTGCTGGCCACGGCCGCGCTGACGACCAGGTCCGCCGCGTCCACGCCCGTGAGCTCCGCCTGACCGGTCGCCCGTGCGGGCCACATTGCGGAGTCGGGTACCCAGACGTCGAAGTCCGGGATCGATCCCGCAGCCACCGTCGCGGCCGTGACCGAGCTGTCCTCGGCCCTGATCGTCACCTCGGGGCAGTCGGGGTGAGATCCCGTCAGGTCGTCGACGATCGCCTCGAGCGCTCCGGCGATCGCCGGATCCGCGGTGATGCGGAGACTCGACGGCAGACATTCGCTCACCGACGTCGGCTCCGGCTCGGGTTCACGGTCGGCTCCGCGCACGAAGTAGATGCCGAGCACGACGGCGATCGCGACGGCAAGGACGAGGATGACGCCCAGAAGGACCAGCGAGCGCCTCCGCCGCTGCGCGGCACGCGCGGCCGCGCGCGTCGGGGCATCGCCGCTGGCGGGCGTATTCGGCTGCATTCGAACCACATGCACTCCGATGAACGGCGGGTGGGGGCCCGCTTTCGGGGACACGACCTCGTATCTGGGGAATACGGCATCGCATGTTTGGGGGATGTTCCAGTGGAGTCTAGGCGACCAGGCCTCAGAGCTGAAATGGGTGGAAGCTAGGCGAGGTAGGGGTCGACGAGCAGCGGCCCGCGGATGTCCCGGAGCGTGTCGATGAGACGGTCGAACCCCTTTCGGCTCCAGGCCGCCATCTGCATGTCGTAGGGGCCGAGCGGTTCGAGCCTCCCCGTGCGTATCCGGACGACCTCCCATCTGGCAGCGCGCACCGCTCGGTCTTTGCGGCGGTCGGCGTCTTCACGCTTGCCGACATGCTCGAGGCCGTGACAGCCGGTGCTGTCGTACTCGATGGCGACACGCAGCTCCGGGAGCAGAATGTCCGGCCACACCTCCACGTGGTCGAAGAAGGGGCGCGCGACTCGCACCGCATTGAGCCCCGGTGTCACCGAAAGGCCTGCGAAGAGGTCGGCGCGCAGCTGTGCTTCGATCGCGGATGCCGGCTTCGGCGCGCACTCCGAGTGGAACGGCTCCCCGACAGACAGGTCAGGTGTCTTCGGGCACACCTGCAGCTTCCGGCGAGGCTTCCTCGGCCGAAGAACGGTGCGTCCGATCGGGTTGGCGATCATGGCGGGGACGGGGGAGCAGGGCACGGTCACCACGTCCCGCATGGGCAGCGGTCGCGGCGGCCGGGCGAGGTCCGTGCACTCCGGGCACCAGGCGGAGCGGCGACGTTCACGGCCGGGTCGATTGCGCTGCTCGTCGGGGGTCGCTGCGAAGGTGTGGCCCGCTTCGCACTGCCACAGCAGCAGCACGTCGGCCGCCGGCGGGATCTGGCTCAGAACGATGCCGGCGTTGAGCTCCGGGTGGTACTGGCGGATGAGAGCGGGGAACGGCGCCCACGCCTCCCGATAGCTCCCCACCGGGTAGGGGACTTCCGCGCCCTTGGAGAACTGCCGGCGGGCCCACCACAGTTCGACGCGCTCAGCCATGGGGAGCAGGGTAAACGCGGCCCGCGACATTGACGTCGTGCTCGCGGTCACTCGTGTTCCGGCAGCACCGGCGTCGACCAGCCCGGATCGCGACCGAGTTGCGCGGCACGGGCGACGGATGCCGCGCCGAAGCGATCGCGCACCTCGTCGAGCACCCCATCGAGGCGAGATCCGTCGTCCCAGTCGATCGGCAGCTCCGGCTGGATGCTGTCGGCGCGTCCCAGCTGTGACAGCGAGACGCCGATGAGGGTGATGCCGCGTTCCGCGATCTCGGATTGCGCGGCCGCGAGCAGCCCGCGCGCGACAGCGAGCAGCACCGCGGTGCGGTCGGTCGGAAAGCGGACGGTGCGTGACCGGGTGGCCTTCGCGAAGTCGCCGTAGCGGAGGCGCAGCACGACCGTGCGGCACACCCGGTCTCTGTCGCGGAGGCGTCGGGCGAGGCGGTCGACGATCTGAGTGAGAAAGAGGTCTAGTTCCTCGGCCGAACGCGGGCGGGTGCCGAGCGCGCGCTGCGAGCCGATGGACCCGCGGCGCCGCGTGGTGTCGACCGGGCGCGGATCCCGCAGCCGGGCCAGCGCGTGCAGGTGCGCGCCGGTCGCCCTGCCGAGCAGCCTCTCCGCGGTCGCGGCTTCGAGCTCGGCCAGCTGCCCGACCGTGTTGATGCCGAGGCGGTGCAGCTTCTCGGCGGTCACGGCGCCGACGCCCCACAGCCGTTCGACCGGCAGCGGCAGCAGGAACGACTGCTCCTGCTCGGGTTCGACCACGAGCAGCCCGTCGGGCTTGCTGACCGCGCTGGCGACCTTGGCGAGGAACTTGGTCCGCGCGACCCCGACCGAGATGGCCAGCCCGACCTCCGCGCGGACGCGCTCACGCAATCGCACGGCGATCTGCTCGGGCGTGCCCGCGATGCGCCGGAGCCCTCCGACCTCCAGGAACGCCTCATCGATGGAGAGCCCCTCTACCAGCGGCGTCGTATCGCGGAAGATCGCGAACACGTCTCGACTGGCCGCGGAGTAGGCATCCATCCGCGGGGGAACGACCACGGCATCCGGGCACAGGTCGCGCGCCTGCCGGCCGCCCATCGCGGTGCGCACGCCGCGGGCCTTCGCCTCGTAGCTCGCCGCCAGCACCACGCCGCCGCCGACGATGACGGGCCGGCCGCGCAGCTCGGGAGCGTCGCGCTGCTCGACCGAGGCGTAGAAGGCGTCGAGATCGGCGTGCAGCACGGTCGCCTCGCCCCGCATGCCCCCTCCAGCCCGATCATCCGCCATGCGGATCGTCGCACGCACCGGTGACATAGGCCGCTCCAGGCGCCTTCAGCCGGCCGCCCGGAGACGGATCGGCTGAGGGTGTCAGCTCGTCTCGCGCTCGACGAGATGCGCGTCCGTCTCCGGTCCGGCGATCGGTGGAGGGGAACCGGTCGCCGCGCTGAGTGCGAGGTCGGCGAGGTACCGTCCGATCCCGGCGGTGTCGATGCGAACGCTCGAGAGCGACGGCACGACCAGCCTGGCGAGCGGAGTGTCGTCATGCCCGACGATCGCAAGGTCGCCGGGCACCCGGACCCCCGCGCGCAGCGCCGCGCCGAGCACGAGCGCGGCCACATCGTCGTTGTAGGCGACCACTCCGTCGACCCCTGCCGTCAGCCAATCCGCCACATGCTCGGCGATGTCTGCCTCTGCCACGGCGACTTGGGCGACGAGACGAGCGCCGGTGCGCTCGCTCAGCGTCCGTGCCGCCAACTCGCCGCGCTGGGCGACGAGGTCGGCGATCCGTGGATCGGGCGATGCTGCGAACGCCAAGCGGGTGCGGCCACGCGAGAGCAGGTGCTCGACCTGCAGGCGAGGCCCGTCGACATAGCCGAGGTCACCCACGGCCCCGTCCTCGCCCGCCGACACGGGCGGGATGACATGCTCGACGCCGCTGGCGCGGATCTCCGCGAGCCGGTCGGCATCGAAGGGCGTCATCCCGATGACGACATCGGGTCGGAGCGTCTCCCACAGCGGTCGCGCATGTCCGCCTGGGTGGGGTGTCATCGTGACGAGCGAGTACCCGGCCTGATCGAGGGCGAGGGAGGCTTCGTCCAGGTGCGTGCGCATGCTGTAGTCGAGCGGCCAGTCGGGCAGGACGAGAAGGATGATGCGAGTGCGCCCGCTGGCGAGCGCTCGCGCCGCGGTATTGGCGCGGTACCCGAGCCGCTTGGCCTCTGCGAGCACGCGCTCGCGCGTCGCTTCGGGGATCGTCTGTCCGGGTGTGTCGTTCAGGACGAACCCGACGGTGGCGCGCGAGAGACCCAGAGAGCGGGCGACATCGGCTGCGGTGACCCGCTTGACGGTGGATGGCGGCATCCCATCTCCTCTGTCGATCACGTGGACTTGCGCGCGCTAGCGACTGTACCGTAGCATCCTGTCTCAGCCACTAGCACGCGCTAGCAACCCCGAAACGACGATGGAGTCACTTCATGACGACCCCGAGCAATGACGAACCGCTCGTCACACCGCTTCCGGCATCCGTTCCCGCACCCGTCATCGACGCGCTCGTCGTCGACGAGGTTGCGACGCATGAGGGCGACGATCTCCCCAAGGTGAACGCTCGCTACATCTGGTTCATGGTGCTGGCGCAGTTCGGCGTCTTCATGGCGTTCATCACGCCGCTGGCGATCTCGCTCTCGATCAAGGTCAACTCCCTCGCCCCCGGCCACGAGGAGTACCTCGGCTTCATCACCGGGGCGGGCGCCCTGTTCGTCATGCTGACGGCGCCGTTCATGGGCGTCTGGAGCGACCGCACCCGCACCCGGTACGGGCGCCGCCGCCCGTTCATGGTCGGCGGCATGGTCGTCGGCGTCATCTCGCTGATCGTGATGGCGCTCGCTCCGTCGGTGCTGCTGCTGGGCGTGGGATGGGTGCTGGCGCAGTGGGGCTGGGGGACCGTGCTGAGCAACCTGCAGATCTCCACCGCCGATCGGCTGCCCGAATCGCAGCGAGGCAAGGTCGCCGGTCTCACCGGCTTCGCCACCCAGGTCGCTCCCGTCTTCGGTGTGATCCTCACGTTCGGCGTCACCGGCGACCCGCTGCTGCTGTTCCTCATCCCCGGCATCGTCGGTGTGATCCTGGTCACCCTTTTCGTCACGCTGGTTCACGAGGACGACAGTCGTGCCCTCCCCCGCGAGCACATCGGTGTGGGCGGCCTGCTGCGCAAGTACGTCTACAACCCCGCCAAGTATCCCGACTTCTCGTGGAACTGGCTCGGCCGCTTCCTGTTCTACTTCGGCCTCACGCTGAATACGACCTTCACGGCGTTCTTCTTCGCCAGCCGTCTCGCCATGGACGTCACCGAGGTCGCCGGCATCATCGCGGCCCTCGGTGGTCTCGGCGTGCTCGCCGTCACGGCCGGCGCGATCGGTGGCGGCTTCCTCTCCGACAAGCTGCGCCGCCGCAAGGTGTTCGTGGTGCTCGGCGGTGCGCTGATGGCGGGTGGGATGCTGCTCATGGCGTTCACCGGCGACATCATGGCGCTGTTCGCGGGGTCGCTCATCGTGTCGATGGGCATCGGCATGTTCGCCGCCGTCGATCAGGCGCTCCTGCTTGACGTGCTTCCGGAGAAGACGACGGATGCCGGCAGGTTCATGGGCATCACCGGGTTCGCGACGTCGATCCCGCAGTCGATCGCACCCCTTGTCGCGTCTGCCGTGCTGCTGATCGGCGTCACCGGTGCCGAGAAGAACTACACCCTGCTGTACGTGATTGCCGCGGCGCTCGTGCTGATGGGCGGCCTCGTCATCCTCCGCATCCGCTCCGTTCGCTGACCCGAAAGACCCCGCATGAGCCTCTCCGTCACCTCGGTCCGCTTCGAGCACCACCGCGCCGCCTTCGGCGTCGGCGATATCAGGCCACGTCTCAGCTGGATCGTCGGAGCCGCGCCCGCGGGCTGGCGGCAGGCGGCCTACGAACTCGAGGAGCGCGGCGGTGACGTGGTGCGGGTCGAGAGCGGCGACTCCGTTCTCGTCGCGTGGCCGTTCCCGTCGCTCGTGTCACGGGACCGTCGGGAGGTGCGGGTGCGCGTCGTCGGTCAGGACCGCGCGACCAGCGACTGGAGCGACTGGTCGGCGGTCGAGGCCGGCCTGCTCGACGCAGGCGACTGGTCGGCACAGATGGTCGGGCCCGCGGATGCCGCGATCGCCGCTCCGCGGGTGCGGGGCGCGTTCGAGGTGCGCGACACCCAGATCTCACGCGCCCGCGTCTACGCCAGCGCGCACGGTGTGTTCCAGCTCGAGCTCAACGGGGTCCGGGTGGGTGACGACGAGTTCGCCCCCGGCTGGACGGCGTACGAGTCGCGGCTGCGGTACGTCACCTACGACGTGACAGGGATGCTGCGGCCCGGCGCGAACGCGATCGGAACGTGGCTCGGCGACGGGTGGTGGCGCGGCTTCCTCGGGTGGGACGGGCGGCGAGAGCTCTACGGCGCAGAGCTCGGCGTGATCGTGCAGATCGAGATCGAGTACGACGACGGCCAGCGTCAGGTCGTGAGTTCAGGCCCGCAGTGGCGCGCAGCGGCGGGGCCGATCCGCTCGTCCGACCTCTACAACGGCGAGCACTACGACGCCCGTCTGCACGACCCGTCGTGGTCGACCTCGACGTTCGACGCCGGTGACTGGACGCCGGTCGCCATCAGTGACTTCGCCCCTGCCGTTCTCGTCGCGCCTGACGGCCCGCCCGTGCGTCACGTCGAGACCGTCGCGGTGCAGTCCGTGAGCACGAGTCCGAGCGGCGCGACGATCCTCGACTTCGGGCAGAACCTGGTGGGGCGCCTGCGCATCCGCGTGACGGGAGCAGCCGGCGACACGATCACCCTCCGTCACGCCGAGGTCCTCGAACACGGCGAGCTGGCCACCGCGCCGCTGCGCGCGGCGAAGGCGACCGACACCTATGTGCTTGCCGGGGGCGGAGCCGAGGAGTGGGCGCCCCGGTTCACCTTCCACGGCTTCCGGTATGCCGAGGTCTCCGGATGGCCGGGGGAGCTCGATCCGGCGGCTGTCACGGCCGAGGTGCTGCACTCCGACATGGAGCGCACCGGCTGGTTCACGGCATCCGATCCCCTTGTCGACCGCCTGCACGAGAACGTCGTCTGGGGAATGCGGGGCAACTTCGTCGATGTGCCCACCGACTGCCCGCAGCGGGACGAGCGGCTCGGCTGGACCGGCGACCTGCAGGTCTTCGCGCCGACCGCCGAGTACCTCTACGACTCCGCAGGATTCCTCACATCCTGGCTGAGCGACCTCGCCGCGGAGCAGCAGCGCTACGGCGGCACACCCTCCGTCGTCCCCGCTCGCACGGTGGGATTCAACGGCCCGATGGCCGCGTGGGCGGATGCCGCGACCGTCGTGCCGTGGACGCTCTACCAGGCATCCGGCGACCTCGGAGTCCTCGCCGGCCGGTTCGCGAGCATGGCCTCGTGGGTCGACGAGGTCGCCGTTGCCGCGGGCGAGAACCGGATCTGGGATGCCGGGTTCCAGTACGGCGACTGGCTCGACCCCACCGCGCCGGCCGGTCGCCCGGAGGCCGCGCAGACGTATCCCGAGATCGTCGCGACGGCGTACTTCGCCCGCTCCGCTCGCATCGTCGCCGACGCGGCCGCCCTTCTCGGCCGCGACGAGGACGCCGCGCGCTACGGCTCGTTGGCCGACGAGGTGCGCGCAGCGTTCCACCGCGAGTACGTCGCCCGCTCGGGCCGGGTGCTCTCCGACTCCGCCACCGCATACGCCCTCGCACTGCAGTTCGACCTCATCCACGACCCGGCCGAGCGGGCCCGAGCTGCCGACAGACTGGCTCAGATCGTCAAGGAGAACCGCTACCGCATCTCCACCGGCTTCGTCGGCACCCCGTTGATCTGCGACGCCCTCAGCGCCAACGGTCACGTCGAGACCGCGTACCGGCTGCTGTTGCAGACCGATAACCCGTCGTGGCTCTACGCGGTCAAGATGGGCGCCACCACGATCTGGGAGCGCTGGGACTCGCTGCTGCCCGACGGCACCGTCAACCCCAGCGGGATGACGTCGTTCAACCACTACGCCTTCGGCGCCGTCGCCGACTGGATGCACCGCGTCGTCGCCGGTCTGGCCCCCGGGGCTCCCGGCTACCGGCGCCTCCGCATCGCGCCGCAACCGCCACGCCGCGGTCTCACCTCGGCTTCCGCGCGCCTGCGCACTCCCTACGGCGACGCGAATTCGGCCTGGACCCTCGACGATGGGATGCTGCGGCTCACCGTCACCGTCCCGGTCGGCGCCACCGCCGACGTGATCATGCCCTCCGGCGCCGCGCACGAGGTCGAGCACGGCGAGCATGCCTTCGAGGAGCCGTTCGAGGTCGACGTCGAGACGCGGAAGAGCATCACCGTCGACACCCCTCTCGGCGAACTCGTCGACGACGCGGAGGCGATGGCGGTGCTCACCGGAGTGATCACCAAACACATCCCCGAGGCGGCCGAGCACATGTCCGCGGGCCTGCGTGGGCAGGAGCAGGTCACCCCCCGCCAGATCTCGGTGATGCTTCCCCGACCCGAGGGCGTGCTCGAAGACCTCGAACGCGGCTTCGTCGCTGTCTCGGCCGGCGAGGAGATCCCGCTCGATGTCATCACCGCGTCCGTGCCTCCCGCGCCCGATGACGCGGACCTCGTGGAGAACGCGGCGCTGCTGAGCGGCCGCGACTTCTGGTCGACGCGTGAGAGTGAGGGCATCCGCTCGATCGTCATGGTCGACGGACCCCACGGAGTCCGCCGTCAGGCGGGCACGGCCGACAACCTCGGGTTCAACGAAAGCATCCCCTCGACGTGCTTCCCGCCCGGCGTCGCGATGGGCTCCAGCTGGGACCGTGAACTCATCCGCGAGATCGGGGTCGCGCTCGGCGAGGAGGCCCGCGCGCTCGACGTCGACGTCATCCTCGGGCCTGCGGTCAACATCAAGCGCTCACCGCTCGGCGGTCGCACGTTCGAGTACTTCTCCGAGGACCCGCTGCTGACAGGTGTTCTTGCGACGGCGTACGTGCAGGGGGTGCAGAGCACCGGCGTCGGCACCTCTCTCAAGCACTTCGCGGTGAACAACCAGGAGACCGACCGGATGCGGGTCGACGCGCAGGTCGACGAGCGCGCGCTCCGCGAGCTCTACCTTCCGGCGTTCGAGCGGGTCGTCAAGGAGGCGGCGCCGACGACGGTGATGACCGCCTACAACGCGATCAACGGCGTGTTCGCCTCGGAGAACCGGTGGCTGCTCACCGGCCTGCTTCGCGACGAGTGGGGCTTCGACGGACTCGTCGTCTCGGACTGGGGTGCCATCAAAGACAGGGTCGACGCGCTCGCCGCGGGACTCGACCTGGAGATGCCCGGAACCAATGGCGAGGGGGCGGCCGCGATCGTCGATGCCGTCCGCTCGGGGCGGATCGACCGGTCGCTCGTCGAGCAGAGCGTCGGTCGCCTGGCGAAGCTCGCCGACCGCACCTCCCGCGGGGCGCGGGGGGACTTCGACGCCGACGCGCACCATGTTCTCGCGCGGCGCGCGGCTGCGGCATCCGTCGTCCTTCTCCGCAACGAGCACGCGACCCTGCCGCTCGAGGCCGGGCAGAAGGTCGCGGTCATCGGCGAGTTCGCCGCGCGCCCGCAGTTTCAGGGTGGCGGCAGCTCACACGTCAACCCGACGAGACTCGACGTCCCGCTCGACGAGCTGCGAGCCGCGCTCGGCAACGAGAACGTCACTTTCGCGACGGGCTACGCGAAGAGAACGGATGCCGATTCTCAGGCACTGCGGGACGAGGCCGCCGCCGCGGCCGCCGCGGCAGACGTCGCCGTCGTCTTCGTCGGTCTGTACGAGGAGGACCAGTCCGAGGGCTTCGACCGGGAAACCCTCGACCTGCCCGCGTCGCATCTCGCGGTCATCGAGGCGGTCGCGGCGGTCGCGAGACGTACGGTCGTCGTGCTGTCCAACGGGGGCGTCGTCCACCTCGAGCCGTGGCATGACTCCGTCGAAGCGATCGTCGAGGGACTGGCCCTGGGTCAGGGCGTCGGCGGGGCGCTCGCCGACATTCTGACGGGCGCGGTGAACCCCAGCGGTCGGCTCGCGGAGACGATCCCGCTCCAGCTGCAGGACACCCCGAGCTTCCTGAGCTTCCCCGGCGAGAAGAGCGTCTCCCGCTATGGCGAGGGCGTGTTCGTCGGGTACCGGTACTTCACCTCCACCGATAGGCCGGTGCGCTACCCGTTCGGCCACGGACTCAGTTACACGACGTTCGCGTACGAGTCGCTCGACGTCTCGAAAACGGGCTCGGACTCGGCTGTGGCACGCGTGACGGTGCGCAACACGGGGTCGGTGCCCGGTGCTGAGGTCGTGCAGGTGTACGTCGCGCCGGCTCCCTCGGCGGTGCGTCGTCCAGTGCGCGAGCTCGCCGGATTCGCCAAGGTGCAACTGGGGCCGGGGGAGGCGACGACGGTCGAGATCGAACTGAATCGGCGTGTGTTCGCCTTCTGGGACACCGACCAGAAGCGCTGGTGGGTCGAGCCCGGTACGTACACGGTGCAGGTCGCCCGCTCGTCCGCGGACGTCGAGTCGGGGCAGCCCATCGCGCTCGAGGGAGACAGCGATCAGCCCGAGCCTCTCACGCTCGATTCGACGGTCGGCGAGTGGTTCGGGCACCCGATCGTCGGTCCCGCGCTGATGCAGGCGATGTTGGCGAACGCCACGTCGGAGCAGCTGGCCGCAGCCGACGACAGCGCCGGCATGCTCAGAATGGTCGAGTCCATGCCGATGGGACAGTTCGCGCGCTTCCCCGGCGTCGAGATCCCCGATGAGGCTCTCGACCAGCTCATCGCGCTGAGCCTCGCGGGAGCAGGCGAAGAGCAGAAGGGCTTCAGCTAAGCCTCAACCCGAAGATGCGCCAGCCGATGGACCTGGCTCACTCCTCCTCGTCCACGAGCACGACTGTTCCGGCCTGTTCCTGCAGAGACCGGAAGACGGCGCGCTCCAGCGGCGTCTGGTTGGGCTGATGCAGCGTCAGCAGCAGTTCTCCGTCGAGGGTGCGGGCGATCATCCCGTGTCCGCCGTCTTCGGCCCAGATGGGCTCTGTCTGCTGGGTCCACGGACCGTGTATGTCCCCGGTCTCGGATCGCGCAATGCCCATGGCGTAGCCGTGGGCGCCGAAACTCGACCAGAGCATCAGCAGGCCGCCGTCGGCGAGGCGGTGCACGAAGGGGCCGTCGGTGACGAACGCGTCGACCTCGGGCGGGATGCGAGGATGCGACAGCGGCTTCGCCCACGGCGCGCTGGATCCACGGAACAGGATCTCGGGTTCTCCGACGGCGGCGGTGAGGTCTGCCGTCAAGCGCTGCGCGACGATCTCGCCGTCCATGACCTGCACCCATTCGTGGCAGTAGACGATCCACGGGTCTCCGGTGTCGTCGATGAAGAGGGTACCGTCGAGGCACTCCCACGCGGGTGGAGTAACCGGGCCGGTGCTCCATGGCGCGTATGGCCCGGCGGGGGAGTCGGAGACGAGGATCTGCGTGCCTCGGGGGGTCTCTTCGGCTGTGAAGGTCGCGAACATGAAGTAGCGGCCGTCGTAGGCGTGCACTTCGGGCGCCCAGTAGTTGCGGTCGCTCCAGAATCCTGCCGGCGGGCGGAACGCCGGGATGGGCCCTTCCCAGGTACGCAGATCGGTGCTGCGGTAGCAGTCGAAACCGGTTGCCGGCGGGTTCCAGATGTCTTCGTCCGTGCTGCCGAACAGATAGTACGCACCCTCTTCGGGCACGGTCAGCAGGAAGGGGTCGCGGATCTGAATATCCGCGAGCGTGTGTGCGCCAGTCGTCGTCATCGGGGGTCGCTGCGGGTCAGATCCGAGTGCATCTTCTCAAGGTAGTAGTACGCCTTATGCGTCCCAGGTCGACGGCGAGGTCGAAGTATCCCGCGTGCGCTGGACTCGCGCAACGGCGGTCGACGACCGTCGGCCGGGATGTAACGTTGCGGCAGGGCGGGAGCCCATGGAACAGAGGAGTTCGAATGCCACTCGACTACGCCGATCGCACGGATTTCGGTAGTGCCAATCGAGGGCTCATCGCACGCCTTGAGCCCGGGAAGATCTTCGGCGCGGGCGGCAAGCTCGTCTACGATGCCGGCATCTACGCCGAGGTCACTGCGGGAGATTGTCCCGACTCGGTGAACCCGAGCCTGTGGAGGCAGAGCCAACTCACCGCGATCCAGGGTCTGTTCGAGGTCACCGACGGTATCTACCAGCTGCGCGGGATCGAGCTGTCCAACATGACGATCGTTGAGGGCGACACCGGCGTGATCGTCATCGACCCGGCGGTCTCCGCAGAGGTCGCCGCCGCCGGACTCGAGCTCTATCGTCAGAACCGCGGCGAGCGACCGGTGACTGCAGTCATCTTCACCCATTCGCACATCGATCATTTCGGTGGAGTGCTGGGCGTCGTGGACGCCGAGACCGACGTCCCGATTGTCGCACCGGCAGGGTTCCTGGAGCACGCGGTCTCCGAGAATATCTACGCCGGCACCGCCATGCTGCGCCGAGGGGTGTATCACACGGGCATGTCGCTCCCCGTGAGCGCGACCGGCACGCTCGGGGTGGGACTGGGCTCTGGAACCTCCACCGGAACCTCGGGGCTGCTCGCACCGACAGTGGATATCACCCACACGGGGCAGGAGATCACGCTCGATGGTCTGCTGGTCCGGTTCCAGATCACACCTGGCACCGAGGCGCCCGCGGAGATGAACTTCCTCTTCCCGGAACGGCGGGCTCTGTGCCTGGCGGAGAACGCGACACACAATCTGCACAACATCCTCACCCTCCGCGGAGCGGAGGTGCGGGACGCCCGCGGCTGGTCGCGCTATATCGCGGAGGCGATCGAGCTGTTCGGCGACGACATGGACGTTGCGTTCGCGTCGCACCACTGGCCGACGTGGGGGCGCGACAGCATTGTGAAGTTCCTCACCGAGCAGCGCGACCTCTACGCCTTCCTCCACGACCAGACCCTGCGCCAGATGAACAAGGGGCTCGTGGGTTCGGAGATCGCCGAAGACTTCCAGCTCCCACCAGCGCTGGAATCTGCGTGGCACGCCCGAGGCTACTACGGCTCGGTCAGCCACAACGTCAAGGCGATCTACCAGCGCTACCTCGGCTGGTACGACGGCAACCCTGCACACCTCTGGCAGCACACCCCGGAGGCCACTGCGGTGCGATATGTCGAGGTGATCGGCGGAGTGGATGCGACCGTGGCGAAGGCGCGCGAGTACGCAGACCGCGGCGATCTGCGATTCGCCGCGGAACTGACCAGCCACGCTGTCTTCGCTGACTCGTCGAACGAGTCGGCGATCGATCTGCTCGCCGACGTGCTCACCCGACTCGGCTACGGCGCGGAATGCGCGACCTGGCGCAACAACTTCCTCACGGGAGCGCAGGAGCTGAAGACGCCCTACGATCCGACAGCGTCGGTCGACGCCACAGGTCTGATGGCCGCGCTCACCATCACGCAGCTGTTCGACAGCCTCGCGATCCGCGTCGACGCACCGAGGGCATGGGACATGCGCCTGTCGATCCGATGGGAGTTCACCGACCTCGAAGAGAACTACCGGATGGAGCTCTCCAACGGCGTGCTGATCCACTATCCGACGACGCGTCAGGAGAGCGCCGACCTCACGGTCAGGCTCACTCGCCGGCAGCTGTTCGTCCTGCTGGCCGGCAAGGGGCACGAGGGCGTCACCTTCGACGGCGATCCGGGCATCATCGGCACAATCGTCTCGCTGACCGACGAACCCGATCCCATGTTCAACGTCGTCACGCCGTAGCGCTCGCCGAACAAACCGCGCACGGCACGCCATCGCGGTTGATGCCTGCTGCGTGAGCGCAATCCAGCAAAGCGATCGAGGCGAGTAGGGGCAACAGATGGCGAAGAGACCGGTGGCGGTCGTGGCGGGTGCGACGGGCTTCGTCGGCACGGCAGTCGTCCGCGCATTCACGGAAGACGGGTACGAGGTGAGAACGATCGGGCGCACCGGCGACGTCACCTGGGCGGATCCCATGAGGATCGCCCGAGCCGTCGAGGGATCCGATGTGCTGGTGAACCTGGCCGGAAAGTCTGTCAACTCCCGCTACACCGACCGCAACCGCAACGAGATCCTGCGCTCGCGCGTCGAGACGACGCGGGCGTTGCGTGAAGCGGTGAGGGATGCCGCCGGCCCGCCGACGGTGTGGTTCAACGCGTCCACTGCGACCATCTATCGCCACGCGATGGACCGCCCGAACTCCGAAGCGAACGGCGAACTCGGCAAGGGATTCTCCGTCGATGTCGCGAGGAACTGGGAAGGCGAGTTCTTCGAGGGAGACCTGCCGCACACCCGCCGCGTCGCGCTTCGGATGGCGATCGTCTTGGGGGACGGGCCGGCCACGAGCACGCTGCTCACCCTCGCGCGCGTCGGGCTGGGTGGACCTCAGATCGATGGGTGGTGGTTCCCGCACCGCCGTTACCGCGGAATCGGTCCGGCGCCGACTGGCGACCGCCGAGCGTGGCACCGCACCAAGGGCCGCCAGAAGTTCAGCTGGGTGCACCTCGACGACGTCATCGGCGCCCTCCGATTCCTCCGCGACCGAGATGACATCGCTGGACCGGTGAACATCGCCAGCCCGTACCCCACCGACAACCGCACGCTCATGCGCACGCTGCGCGGGGCGGTCGGCATGCGAATCGGTCTACCTGCCTGGCGATGGATGCTCGAACCGGCGATGTGGCTGCTGCGGACCGAACCCGAGCTCGTGCTCAAGAGCCGATGGGTGGTGCCGGGAACGCTTGCTGACGCAGGGTTCGCCTTCAGGCACCCCCATCTCCAGGACGCGGTGGTGAGCGTCGCCTCGCACGGTCACGTGCAGTGAGATTACGCGCGAGCAGCACCCGACGAGGCGCTTCGAACCCGGTCAGGCCGTCGGCGAAGCCGCAGCGGCAACCCGGAAGCGCAGGTGCGTTTCGCTGGCGAACGCGGAGGTCTCGAGCCGCTCGAGGTCGATGCGAGTGCCCAGTCCCGCGAAGAGGGGGATGCCCCCTCCCAGCAGCACGGGTACGACGTCCACGTGGATCTCGTCGACCAGGCCGAGCTGCAGGCACTGTCTCGAGATGCTGCCGCCCAGCAGACTGACCCATTTGTCTCCCGCGGCCTGCTTCGCGGACGCCACGGCCGCTTCGATGTCATCGACGACGAATGTGTACGTGACGCCGTCCTTCTCGACCGATTCCGCGGCGCGGTGCGTCATGAGGAACACCGGTGCTTTGACGATGCCGCCGTACGGCACCTCGCCCTCCTCGATCGTCCGCGTCTTGTTCGCTCCGCCTACGACGGCGCCGATTCGCTCGCAGACGCGATTCACCACGTCCTCGTCCTCGGGCGCCGAAGGGAAGTCCAGCATCCAGTCGACGCCGCCGTCCGCGTCGGCGATGAATCCATCCAGAGTCATGGTTGCGTGAATGAATACGACGGCCATCGCTGCTCCTCTGCTCGATGGTGAGTCGATCGACTCACCATCCCCGAGGCTACGCACGGTCATCGCAGAGTCACCGAAGTTCCCGGAACTGCGCGAGCGGACTTTCAACTTCGGCACGCTGCCTGTCCTCGCGGCGCTTCATCGCTACTTCGACCGTGAGAACGCCGCGGGCACCGCTCGCGTGGATGACCCGGACACCGCGGCGACCCAATTCCTCGGCATGATCGCGACCGTCGTCTTCTGGCCACGCCTGGTGCACGGGAACTGGTCGCTCAGCCAGGATGAGGTGCTGCGCGTGGTGGAAGAGGCCGCGGCCACGATGACCGCGCGGTACGCCGCCTCTCCCTGAAGGCGCGCGGGCACGAGGCGCCGGCGGATCGCCTATCTGGTGGGCGGCACGGCGTCGGTTCCCGGCGCGGGGGCGGCCGAGCTCCCCGACGGGTCTGACTCGTCGAGCTCGTCGAACTCGGACTTCGCGAACCCATGCAGCGATCCGGTCATCGCGAGCCCGAGCAGCACACCCAGGGCGATGGCCATCATCGTGGCGACCGTCGTGATGATCGTGCTGGCGCCGCCCAGATCGCCGTCCAGCACGCTCGCGACGCCGATGAGCCCGAGCGCTCCCGGCACGAGGAGCCAGAAGGCGGGCAGGAAGCTGACCAGGGCGGGAGGACCCGTGCGCTGCCGGGCGATGACGACGGCGACGGGCGTCATCGCGGCAGCGCCCACGAGTGCCGACAGCACTCCGTCGAAGAGCACGTCTCCGAGCACCTGCGCCCCGTAGGCCACGTAGAGAACGACCATGATCCATCCGATCGATCGCGGGCGTGCGCACTGATAGACAGTGATGCCGAGACCGAAGAGGGCGACCGCGATCCACGGGGCGACCGGGCCGAGCGGGCTGGCCCCGCCGGGATCGAATGCGGGGATGCCGACGAGTGCGGACGCGGCGACGATGCCGGTTGCCAGCAGGAGGAGGCGCATCGCACCGGCCGCCACGCGAGCCGCTCCCGACATGATCTGACCCGTCGCGAGCTCGATCACTGCGATGGTCAGCAGTCCCCCGGGGAGAAGTATGACCAGCGGCGCGATCATCGCGGGAAGAACCCCCGGATCGACCACGCGGGCGACCAGGAGCACGACCAGCGCGACGCTCAGCGAGACGGCGACGACGATCAGTGCTTGGGAACTCGTCGCGAGGCGCTCGGTGAAGAGCAGCACCGCTCCTACCGCGAGTCCCAGCAGCCCGGCAAGCAGAACACCCAGCCATGAGGACTCGAGGAGCACGCTGAGAGCTGCTGAGAGGAGTCCGTAGGCGCCGATCCGCTGCGGGCGCGAGAACGGCGCGGGAAGGCCGGCGATGTGATCGATCCGTCGTCTGACCCATGCCGCCGCCCCCGGCCGACCGCGGGCGACGCCGACGACCCGGTCGACCATGTCGACCTGGTGAAGGAGATACGACGAGTCGCCGGCTGACACCGCGCGAGTCTGCGCCCCCTCGGTATCGGCGGAGGACACGAGGATCGAGGTCGGGAAGACGATCGCCTGGACGGTTGGCCGGCCACTCGCCGCTGCCAGGTCTTCGAGCGCGTCGCGGACGAAACCCACCGGGTAGCCGCTGTCGATCATGGCCGTCCCGAGTGCAGCCATCGAGTCCAGCACCACCGGCACCGGGACCACCTCGCCGGTCAGCCCTGCGGCGCGGCGTGGAGGCTTGGGCGCCTGGCGCCCGCGCATCAGCGACCAGACGAACAGCCCGGCCGCAACCAGCACTCCGACGGCGATGACCAGGGTGGGAAAGGAGATCGTGGATGTGACGAAGGCCGGGGGCACAGCCGGCACCGGGACCACTGTGGAGGTCGGCGTGGGTGAAGCCGGTGGTGAGGGCGTTGGGGTCAGCGAGGGAGTCGGGTCGGCCGGCTCGGTGGGGGTGGGCTCGGGACTGGCTGTACTCGTCGGGGTCGGTATCGCCGCTTCCGTCTCGGTAGGCGTCGGAGCGGGGCTCGCCGAGGGGCTCGGCCCGTCGGGCGCAGTTGTCGCTGCAGGCTCGCTCACTCCCGGGGATCGGACCGATTCCGTCACGGAGACCGCCGCCGACGCGGGGACGGAGAGGATCAGACCGCCGACGACGACGGCGGCGCCTGCGAGACCACGCAGGCTCCGGTGCGCCTTCGCTCCTCGCATGGGTCTCGCCTTCTCCCTCGGGGGACGCCTGTGAGGGTCACGGTACGCACATCCGCCGCGCGTTGCACGCTCGGGGGTCACGGCGGCACAAAGCTGGCGTACGCGGTCGGCACTCCATGCGGTCGGAGCGCCCTCGGATGGTCGAGGGGTCGGAGGTGCGGCGTAGGCTCGCGCCGTGGCCACTCTTGACGACATCCGCCGCACTGCAGGCGGGCTGCCCGGAAGCGAGGAGCGGGCGACGACGGGCGGCGCTGCATGGTTCGTGCGCGGCAAGCTGTACGCGTGGGAATGTCACCCGTGGCCGAGCATTCCCGCGGACATACGGGCGATCATCGCAGCCGAGCTCGTCATCGCAGTCAAGGTCGCCGACCCGCTGGACGCGTTCGCGCTCGCCGAGATGGCGCCTGAGGTGTTCCTGCGCACCACCACGAGGTGGAGCGAACCGAAGGTCGCGTTCCGCATGGCCGGCATCGACGAGGACCACCTCGGCGAACTGGTGACGGAGGCCTGGCGCACGCAGGCTCCGAAGTATCTGCGGCGCGAGCTCGACGACGGTCTCTAGAGCGTGTGGCGCCTACTCAAGGCAGGAGATCGGGACCCCACGCTACGAGCGCTTGTCGAAGACGTCCAGCGGGCGGTGCTGGGTCCTTGCCGTCGATGATCACAGTCTCGACTCGCCCAAGCCCGGGCAGACCCCAGGAAGCGGGCGCGGGCGCGAGGTCATCCGGGACCATTCCACTTCCGAACACTCCGAGGCCGAGACCGCCGCGAACGGCAGTCATCGCGCCGTTGACGCCGCGCACGATGTTGGCGATGTGCCATGGTCGTCCCACGCGCTCCAGCTCACTGACGGCACGGTTCCTCAGGAAGCTCGACGTGGGATAGGCGATCAGTGGGATGGATCCCTCGATGTCGAGGACCGCGTCGGGGTGGATCGTCCAGGTGATGTCTTCGCTCCGGAGGATGACTGCATCCTCCGGAGCAGGCATTCGCTTGATCAGCGCGAGGTCGAACTGGCCCGCCCGCAGTCGTCGATGCAGTGCTCCGCTCTGGCCGACCGTGATCTCCACGGCGACACCAGGATTTCGGAGACCGAAACCGCGCAGCGCGTCGCCTACGTGTCTTCCGGCAGCGATATCGTCGGCGATCGCGAGCCTGACGCGACCCTTCTCGCTCGAAGCTCGGAAGTGATCTGTCACGCGGGCGTGGGCCGCGACGATCGGACGAGCGAGACGTGCGAGCTCCATCCCCGCAGGAGTCAGCTCTACCCGCGCATTGCGCCCGCGGGTACGGGTCAGCACGGGGCTCCCGACCTCGTCTTCGAGACTCGCGATCTGAAGACTCACCGTCGAGACGCCGAGCTTCAGCTGCCTGCCGGTCGTCGTGAAGCTCTTGGTCTCGGCTAGATGCAGAAATGTTATAAGCGCCTGTGGGCTGAACTTTGCCATGCTCTATTAATTATCAGCTTTACCTAAAATAAACACGCTTTGACACGATGCATACAAATATAAACTCCCAACACGCCACTTCGGTGGGGGATGCAGCGCTGCGACGGCGAGCGCCGGGCGAATATTGAATCTCAGACAGGACGCGGTCAGTGTCCTTGTTTACAGCGGATTATCGGGGTGGATGGCTGGTGGGTCCGATGACCGACGATTGACGACTTCGTGCGTTGGTGTCACAGTGGTCGCCTACTCAGGCAAAAACCGTGCGTTGCACGCTAATTGCATGGAAACGAGAGGACGACTCAATGCCGAGCACGGGCGAGATGCTGCTTACCAACCAGGTGTGGCCGGTCATGCTGACCCCGATGAATCTCGATCGAACGATCGACTGGGATGGTGTCGACCGGGTCACGGACTGGTACATCGACGCCGGCATCACCGGGCTCTTCACGAACTCGCGCTCGAGCGAGGTCGAGTTCCTCACCCCGGACGAGAGAGTGAAGCTTGCCGAACGCGTGGTTCGGCGAGCCGATGGCCGCGCGGCAGTGGTGGCCACCGGCACCTTCGGCGCGTCCGCCGAGGACGAGATCGAGTCGATCAAGCGCATCGCAGATGTCGGCGCGGACGCCGTCATCCTCCTGACGAATCACCTCGGAAACCAAGCGGCATCCGAGGCGGCGTGGACAGCCAAGCTCGAGGCGATCGTCGAGGGAACGGGGGATGTGAAGCTCGGGTTCTATGAGTGCCCGACGCCCTGGAAGCGATTGATCCCCGCCAACGTCTTCCGCTGGGCGGCCGAGACCGGACGGTTCGTGTTCCACAAGGATCTGACGTTCGACATGGATGACATCAAGGACAAGATCGAGGCCGCGCGGGGAACGGATCTCCGCATCTACAACGGCGAGATCACCTCCACCTATCAGTCGATCGTGGCCGGGGCGCACGGTCACTCCGGGTACGCGTCGAGCCTCAATCCGAGGCTGATGGTGTGGCTGTGTGCGAACGCGCATCGCGACGACGACACCGTACGGACCGTGCAACGGCTGATGAGCATCTTCGAGCGGATGATCAATCTCGCCTATCCGAGTTCTGCAAAGCAACTGCTCGCGGTGACCGGCGAGCTGGATATCACGCCGATGAGCCGAATGAACGGCGCGAATCCGCTCGGTGCCCACGACTTCGACTCGCTCTTGGACATGGTCGAGCTCATCAAGTCGCTGGACCTCGATCTCAACTGAACCCCACCCGCGGCACCCGCCGCACAAGCACCACCCAGGCCGTCGAGTCGGCGGCGAGAGACAAAGGAGTCAACTGTGGGTAAGCAAAGAATCCGAAGGATGCTCGCTGCTGCGGCAGCCGGCGCCGCGGTCGCGTTGGTCCTCAGCGCGTGTGCCGGAGGCGAGAGCACGAGCCCCACCGAGGGCAGCGGCGAACCGACAGCAGAGAAGCTGACGCTTGCGGTGTCGCTCGACAGCGGTTCATGGGAGCCTGCTCTGCTGCAGAACGGGCATCAGGCGCAGTACTGGAACGCGGTCTACGACACGTTGCTCCACATGGAGCCGGATGCGTCGATCGTTCCGGGAATGGCCGAGTCGTTCGAGTACAACGACGACATGACGGTCCTCACGCTCGGCCTTCGCGAAGGGATCACCTTCACCGACGGCGAACGCTTCAACGCCGACGCGGTCAAGGCCAACGTCGAGAACCTCAAGAACGGAACAGGGCAGAACTCGGTGATGGTGCGCTCGGTCGCCGAGGTGGTCGTCGTGGACGACCTGACAGCCGAACTGCACCTGAGCGCTCCCGACCCCGCCCTCCTCACGTACCTGACTCTCGCAGGCGGCGTCGTGGGCAGCCCGGCTGCACTCGGGACCGATGCGATCACGACCAATCCCGTCGGCTCCGGACCCTACATCCTCGATGTGGAGAACTCCGAGCCGGGAGTGAGGTTCGAGTTCACGCGCAACCCCGACTACTGGGACCCCGAGAGCTACGCCTACGACGCGCTCGAGCTCGTCGTCATGCCGGAGCTGACTGCGCGGATGAACGCCCTGCGCTCAGGCCAGGTTCAGGGCATCACCGCGGACGGCACCACGGTCGCCGAGGCCGAGAGCGCGTCGCTGGACGTCTATGAATGGCCGCTGAACCGGCGCGGGCTCTACCTGGCAGATCGGGATGGCACCGTCGTTCCCGCCCTCGCCGACGTTCGCGTGCGCCAGGCGATCAACTACGCCATCGACGCGCAGGGCATCCTCGACGGCATCCAGCTGGGATATGGGCAGCGTTCGAACCAGGTCTTCAACCCCACCTCGGTGAACTACGTCCCGGAGCTGAACGATCTCTTCCCCTACGACCCCGAGAAGGCCAGGGAGCTGCTCGCGGAGGCCGGCTACGCAGACGGGTTCGATGTCCTTCTGCCGGAGAACCCTTCTGAGAAGTCCAACCCGATCGTGCAGCAGCAGCTCGGCGAAGTGGGGATCCGTGTGACGTACGAGAAGGTCGATCCCACCAACTATGTGGCTGAAGTGCAGTCCGGGCGTTTCGGGATCTTCTGGATGTCGAACAGCACGGCCGAGGCCTGGTGGGACATGAGCAAGCAGATTCCCGCTGACGCGCCCTGGAACCCCTTCAGCACCTCGACCCCCGAGCTCGATGCCCTCATCGACACCGCCAGAGGTGCGTCCGGCGACGAATACGCGGAGGCGATGACTGCCATCAACGAGTACGTCGTGGAGAACGCGTGGTTCGACATCTGGTACCTCGAGAACGTGATCTATCTGGCCTCGCCGGACGTCGAGGTGACGGTTCACCCGATGAACGTCGTGCCGTACATCAACGGATACCGGCCGGCCGCCGGGTGAGGCAGGTTCGGTGGGGTGCGAGGCGACTCGCACCCCACCGACGGACAGATCGGAGGCGACATTGCTCGTCTTTCTCACTCGTCGGACGCTCGCCGCAGTCCTGCTGCTCATCGCAATCACGGGTCTCGCGTTCGCGCTCATCTATTCGAGCGGCGGGAACATCGCGCGGAACATCCTTGGTGAGCTCGCCACCCAAGAACAGATCGAGGCGCTGACAGCGAAGCTGGGTCTTGATCGCCCGCTCCTCGTCCAGTACCTGGACTGGCTCGGTTCTGCGGTCACGGGCGATCTCGGCGTGTCCTACTTCACCGCCACGCCGGTACTCAGTTCGCTGGCGACCAGGCTCCCGGTGACGCTGTCTCTGGTGATCGTCTCCATCGTCCTCTCGACGCTCATCGGCGTCCTGCTCGGTGTGGCAGCCGCCGTCCAGCGCGGATGGCTGGATCGCTTCATTCAGATCTTCTCCGTGGTGGCGGAGTCGCTCCCCAACTTCTGGGTAGGACTGGCGCTCGTCTCGGTGTTCGCGATCGGGTTGGGGATGTTCCCCGCGACGGGATACATCCCCATCAACCAGTCGGTCTCCGGCTGGGTAAGCACCATCACACTGCCCGTGGCAGCGCTGGTGATCGGCAGCATCGCCTCTGCGGCGCAGCAGATCCGAAGCGCGGTGCTCGACGTCCTCAAGAAGGACTATGTCAGGACACTCCGCGCACGGGGGCTTCCCGAGCAGGTGATCATCTTTCGCAACGTGCTTCGCAACGCGGCACCTCCCGCGGTGACGGTGGTCTCGCTTCAGTTCATCGGCATGTTGAGCGGCGCGGTGCTCATCGAGCGCGTCTTTGCGCTCCCGGGACTGGGAAGTCTTGCCGTGAACGCGGCGATCCTCGGAGACATCCCCGTGATCATGGGCGTTCTCGTCGTCACCGCGATCATCGTCGTCATTATCAATCTGATCGTCGATCTGGCGATCACCTGGATCAACCCCAAAGCGAGAGTCCAATGAGCGATCTTCTTCTCGGCGGTGAACCCGAGGTCAGTGCGTCCGCGCCGAGGCGCGGCGTCGCTCGGCGGTTCGTCCGGAATCCGCTCGCCATGACCGCGGCGATTGTGCTCACCCTCATTGTCCTCGTCGCTGTCTTCGCCGAGGTCATCGCGCCCGGGAGCCCTACCTATGCGCGCCTCGACATGGTCAACGCACCGCCTGGCGGCGAGTACCTCCTCGGTGGCGACGGCGCGGGCCGGGACGTTCTGAGCCGACTCATCTACGCGGCGCGATTGACACTGATCGGCGCGACGATCACCGTCGTCGTCGCGCTCGTGCTCGGTGTGACGTCGGGGCTCGTCGCCGGCTATTACGCGGGCTGGTTCGACAACATCGCGGGATGGGCTGCGAACCTCCTCATCGTCCTGCCCGGGACGATCGTGCTCGTGTCATTCTTCGCAGTGATCGGGCCGAACATCTTCGTTTCGATGGCCGTACTCGGAGTCCTGTTCGCTCCCAACTTCTTCCGACTCGTCCGCAATCAGGTGATCGCGGTGAAGAACGAGCTCTATGTCGACGCGGCTCGGGTCTCCGGGCTCCGGGATGCCCGGATCATCTCACGCCACATCCTCTTCGTCGTCCGTGCTCCGATCATCATCCTCTCCGCGGCCATCGCCGGTGCGGCGATCGTGGTGCAGGCAGGGCTCGAGTTCATCGGGCTCGGCGATCCTGCGACGCCCACCTGGGGTGGCATGCTGCAGGACGCCTTCGCGAACATGTACACCGGGCGGCATCTCCTTCTGCCCGCCGGCCTCGCCATCGGGGTCACCGTCGCATGCTTCATCCTCATCGCCAACGGCATCCGAGACGCGCTCGAGGGCGACGAAGCGCGTCCGGTGCGGCGCCCGCCGCCACGCGACGCCGACGAACACGCACCGATTCCCGCGAGCGCCGCGGACAACGGCGCCCTCCTGACGGTCCGAGGGCTCGCGGTGGAATATGTCGCTTCCCATGGGCCATCGAAAGAGGTCGTCCATGGTGTGGACCTCTGCGTCAATCGCGGAGAGATCGTCGGCCTGGTCGGAGAGTCCGGGTCGGGGAAGACCCAGATTGCGCTGAGCGTTCTCGGTCTGCTCCCCGCCGGAGGTTCGACGCCGCGCGGACACGTCTGGCTCCACGGGATCGACCTGCTCACCCAGTCGTCGCGGTCGATGCGACAAGTGCTGGGCAGCACCATCGGGTACATCCCGCAGGAGCCGATGAGCAATCTCGATCCGTCATTCAAGATCGGGGACCAGTTGATCGGGCCGATGAGACGTGTGCTGAAGATCCCGACCGAAGCAGCCCGACTCCGCGCCATCGCGCTGTTGGAGAGGGCCGGGATCGTCGATCCGCCTCGTGTCATGTCGTCCTATCCCCATCAGATCTCCGGCGGAATGGCCCAACGCGTCCTGATCGCCGGCGCGATCTCGTGCGATCCCGCCCTCCTCATTGCGGACGAGCCCACGACCGCACTGGACGTGACCGTCCAGGCCGAGATCCTCGACCTCATCAGAGAGCTCCAGAGAGAGCGACAGTTGGGGGTCCTGCTCGTGACGCACAACTTCGGAGTGGTCGCCGACGTGTGCGATCGCGTGGCGGTGATGAAGGAAGGCCGGATCGTGGAAGACCGCAGTGTTCTCGACATCTTCTCTGATCCGCGCGATCCATACACGAAGATGCTGCTCTCCTCGACGGTGGAGGGGGCGCCGTTGCGCGACCCCCTGGGCTCATGAAGACGCTCGAGGTCGAGGACCTCGTCGTCGAGTACACGTCGGGCGGCCTCCGCAAGCGCCCCTTCCGCGCTCTGCACGGAGTCTCCATCCACATCCAAGCGGGTGAAACGCTGGGTCTGGTCGGCGAGTCAGGCTCCGGCAAGACGACGCTCGGGCGCGCGGTGCTCGGCCTCGCTCCCGTGACGTCGGGACAGCTGCGGCTGGATGGTGTCGAGATCGGAGCGATGACCAAGCGCCAGCGCCGGTCCCTGTCGCACAAGCTGCAGGTGGTGTTCCAGGATCCCTACACGTCCCTCAATCCGGTCATGCTCGTCGGTGACATTCTCGCCGAGCCACTCCGTTCCCAGGATCTGTCGAAGGCGGAGGCCCGAGACCGGATCGTCGAGTTGCTCGATCAGGTCGGGCTGCCGTCCGATGCACCGGATCGTCTTGCGCGGGAGTTCTCCGGGGGTCAGCGGCAGCGCATCGCGATCGCACGCGCCTTGGCGATCAACCCTCGCCTCATCGTCTGCGACGAGCCGGTGAGCGCCCTCGACCTTTCGACGCAGGCGCGCATCCTCGCGCTGTTCCGCGAGATCCAGGACCGGACGGGTGTCGCCTACCTCTTCATCTCGCACGACCTGGCCGTCGTGCGGACGATCAGCCACCGGGTCGCTGTCATGCACCACGGGGTGATCGTCGAGCAAGGGGGGGCCGAGGCCGTGACCAGCCGACCGACAGATCCGTACACGCAACGACTGCTTCTCTCCGCACCCGTTCCCGACCCGATCGAGCAGGCCCGGCGTCGCGGTCAGCGCCACGCCCTGGCTGCAGCCGCCGACGACGGGACAGGCTGATGAGAGGCGCTGCCAGCGAGCCACCGTCAGCGTGGGGCCCGTGCGAGATGAACGAGCGTCCAGAGGTAGTCGAGTGACCCGGGCATATCGAGTGTCTCGTCGATGAGCCACTGGATCTGAAGTCCGTCGGCGACCGCGATCAGGATCGCCGCCAGCCGGTCGGCATCCAGCAGCGGATCTATCTCGCCGTTGTCCTGTCGATTCCGGATCGACTGCGCGAATGCTGCCCGTAGTTCGGCATAGCGCGTCAGGAAGTAGTCATGCGCAGGATGGGCGTCGTCCGTCGCGGCGGTGGACATCGTCGCGAACAGCTGTGCCAGTCCGGGAACGAGGACGTTCTCGTGGATCACCTCCAGGAAGTGCGTGAGCTTGTCGGCCCCCGCCTCCGCTGTGGTGTTGAGCTCCTCCCGCCGTCGCAGGATCTCGACGAGCAGCTCCTCCTTCGAGCCGAAGTAGTGGAGCAAGCCGGCCTGGCTGAGATTGGCGGCATCCGCGAGCTCTCGAATCGACGTCTTGAGGTATCCCTTCTCCGCAAAGACGCCGAGTGCCGTCCGCAAGACCTCGTCGCGCTTTGCCATGCCCTTGGAGTACGAACCTCTGGTCGCCATGACCCCGATGATAAGGCCCGCCTCGAGCGTGACCGAGGAAAGATCAACGCAGCGACGTCATCGCATCCACTGCGCGCCTGTGACGTCGATCGTCTCTCCGCTGATGAAGCCCGCCAGGGTCGACGAGAGGAACAGCACCACGCCGGCAACGTCTTCAGGCTGGCCTCCGCGTCCGAGCGGGATCGTGGACACGATCCCCGGGACCACCGATCGATCCGTGAAGGTCTCATGGAACTTCGTGCCGTCGATGAACCCCGGGGCGACTGCGTTGACCCGGATGCCGAGAGGGCCGAGCTCTTTCGCCAGCCCGCGGGTGAAGCCTCCGACCGCCGCCTTCGACGCCGCGTACACCACCGCCCCATAGCCTCCGCCGCTGAAGCCGGCCAACGATGACATCGTGACGATCGATCCCTTGGTGCGCTCGAGGTGCGGGATCGCGGCCCGCACCGTGAAGAACGTGCTCGTCAGATTGACGTCGACGATTCGATGGAACAAGGCGGCATCCATGTCGCGCACCTCGCGGCGTTCGACGAGGTGCCCGGCATTTGTGACGAGGATGTCGATTCCGCCGAGGAACTCGGCGGCGCGGTCGACGAGGGACGTGACGGCCTCCTCGTCGGTGACGTCTGCCTGGAGGGACAACGACTGTCGGCCGAGTCGTGAGATGGCGTGCACGGTGTCCGCAGCCTCCTCCGGCGAGTGGCCGTGATGAACCACGACGTCGGCCCCGGATTCGGCCAGGGCGACCGCGATCGCGCGGCCGAGCCCGTGGCCCGATCCGGTGACCAATGCGCGCTTCCCCTGGAGCGAGAGCGTCGCGGTCATCGGGTTGCTCCCCCGCTGATGGCTACGGCCGGTTCGAAGGACATCGACGACTCCCGCACCACCATCTGCGCTTCGATCGTGGTCGGGACACCTTCGCCGTCCTCGGGGCCGGGAATGCCCAGGAGCCGCGTGAGCGCGATCTCGGACATCCGATCCAGCGGCTGGTGAACGGTCGTCAGAGTCGGCTGGATGATCTGCGCGAGCGGGATGTCGTCGAATCCCGCGACCGCGACATCGCGTCCGACCTCGAGTCCCGCGTCGCGGATCCCTCGGTAGACGCCGATGGCGCACAGGTCGTTCACCGTCGCGATGGCTGTGACGCGTCGCCCTGATGAGGAGAGGATCTCGTAGGCTGCCTGGCGCCCGACATCCGCGAGCGAGACATCGATGTCCCCGGCTCGTTCGCGGCCGCGCCTGATCACGATGTCGTCGCTGTCGACACCATGACGCGTCAGCGCCTCGGTGAAGCCGGTGAGACGTTCTCGACGGCTGACGGAGTCCAGTTCCCCGGAGATGAACGCGAAACGACGGTGACCGGCCTCCCAGAAATGCTCGGCGATCGCCCTCGCGCCGGACGCGTTGTCCACGCTCACACCGAAGAGCCCGGTCGGATCGCCCTCCTGCCCGGAGCGGTCGAGCATCACCACGCGAAGCCCGCGCTTGATCAAGGGTCGCAGATGCTTGACGGAAGGGAGAGACGAGCCCAGCACGACGTTGGAGATTCCGTCGTTCAGGAGCTCCTCGAGGTAGGCCCGCTCCCGTGCGGCATCGCGACCGCTGTTGCACAAGAGCACGCCGAAGCCGCGCCGGAGCGCGGACCCCTCGAAGTGTGTGGCGAAGGAACCCCAGAACGGGTTCGAGACGCTCGGCACGATGAGGCCGATCGTGTGGATGCCGCCGGATCGGAGTTGGCGTGCGGCTCGACTCGGACTGTAGTTCAATCGCAGGATCGCCGCTTCGACTCGCGCCCTCGTCGTGGGTTGCATCCGCTCGGTGCGCCCGTTGAGGAGGTTGGAAACGGTGCTCGGCGAGACTCCGGCCTCTCGAGCTACGTCGTAGATGGTGATGGCGCTCATTCCATGCGACCTCCGGTCCGCTCGATCCTAGAGCCCTCCGCCAGTCCGCTGCGCACGGCAAACCGAGTGAGCTCGTCGATCGCGGCGTCGGACAGGCGCGCGAACGGTGGCCGGGCCGGCCCCGACTCGACGACGAGTAGCGAGTAGAGCGCCTTCTGTGCGACCAGCCCACCGTGCCGATTGGTGACCGCCACGATCTCCCGCGAGAGACGCTGCTGTTCTCGAACTGTGCGCCACTCGCCGGCCCTCAGCGCGGTGAACATGTCGAGATAGAGTCGCGCCGCGAAGTTGAAGGTGCTGCCGACGGCGGTCCGTGCTCCGGCAAGGGCGGCCTGCGCCAGCAGCGGATCGCGCCCGAACATCATCTCGACTCCCGCTCCCGCGGCATCGACGCAGTCGGCGAACTCGATGAGGTCGGAGTGGGTGAACTTCACCCCGGCGAAGTTGGGGATCGCCGCTGCGGCCTGGCGGACGAAGGGAGTCATCGGGAGGCCGACGCCGGTCATTCGAGGGATGTGGTAGTAGAAGAACGGTGTCCTGGGGGCGGCCGCGGCGATCGGCTGCAGCATCCGGATGAGTTCGGCGACGGTGTCCGGTTTGAAATAGTACGGAGGCACGGCAGCGATGGCATCGACACCGAGGCCCGCCGCGTGCTGAGCGAGTTCGACCGCATCTCCCACACTCGAGGACCCCACGTGGCTGAAAAGCTGCAGCGGTCCGCGCGCAAGAGACCAGGCCTCCAGGAGGGCCTTTCGCTCACTCACGGACAGTGACGCCGATTCACCCGTCGTGCCTGCGACGAAGGCACCGTGCACTCCGTCGGCTCGTAACCGCTCCGCCTGAAGGGGCACAGAGGCGAGGTCGATCTCTTCTGCGGCGGTGAACGGAGTGAAGGGCGCTGCGATCAGCCTCAGCTCCAGGTTGTCTGCAGACGTGCTCGGTAGTGCCACGGCAGTCCTCGTCTCTCTCCGGGTGCTCGCGACGGCGCAACCCTCTTATGAATGTGGGCCCTCGGCATCCATTTTGTCAACCGATACATAGGGTTTGATCAGGCTATTGACTTTGTGCATCGATACACCGTATCGTCCCATCTGTCGAGGACGGCGGCTTCGTCCGTCACCAACCCGGCCGCAGAGTTGCGGACTGACTCGGGCACTCCACGGCGAGCGCCCGAAGAGAGGTACAGACAAGTGAGCATCAAGAGCTATCGACTCGCACTCCCCGTCAGCATGGCGATTGTCGCCCTGCTGGCCGCAGTGTGCACGTCAGACTCGCCCCCCGCACCCGATGAGGAGGTGCAGCTGACCTGGTGGGACTACTACGGCGAATCGGACACGATTCGCGGGCAGGCCGTCGAGGACGCGCTCGGCCGATATACGGCGGAGAACCCGAACGTCACCTTCGAACGCAGGAACATCCCGCGCGCCGACTACTCCCGCACCCTCCTGCAGAGCGCGACATCCGGTGAGTGCCCTGACCTTCTGATCGCAGCGAACTGGGAGACGGCCGGGTACGCGGAAGCGGGGCTGATCACCGAGATCACCGACCAGGTGACCGAGTGGGGGGAGCAGGACGCCTACTACCCCACGATGTGGGAACTCACTCAGTATGACGGCAGGACCTTCGCGGTTCCGCACTTCGCCGACGCCTACTCGATCTGGTACAACGCGTCGCTGTTCGATGCGGCGGGTCTGGAGCCCCCGGAGACGTGGGATGAGATGACGCAGACCGCGGCCGCGCTGTCCGACGGCGGGAACCGCTTCGGGTTGGCGTTCAGCGCTGTCACAGGCAGCGAGGGAGCCAACGCGTTCCTCATCCGGTCCATCGGCGCCGGCGTCGATCCCGTCGCCTTCGATTCCCCGGAGGGCCTCCGCGCGGCCGAGCACTGGCGAGAGCTCGTCGAAGTCGGGGCCGCATCGCCCGGAACGCTCAACTGGACCGAGGACGATGCGAAGGACCAGTTCATCTCCGGCAACGCGGCGATGATGATCAACTCGGCGACATACGTCGCCGCGATGGCGACAGAGGCGCCCGACCTAGACTGGGCGATCGCACCGATGCCCATCGACAAGACCCCGGCCAGTCTCATGCAGAGCGACAACCTCGCGATCGGCGGCTGCTCCGAGAGCGTCGACGCCGCTTGGGACGTCATCAAGTGGTTCCAGACCGCCGAGGCGCTCAACGCGTACCTCCCGGAGCGCGGGAAGCTGCCCGCCCGGATAGATGTCGCCGAGACCTCGCAGTGGGCGGACGACCCGATCTTCAGTGTGTTCACCGAGGAGCTGCCCCACGCCTGGTCGCCCACCGGGCCGCTCGCAGAATCACCTGAGTTCTTCCCGAACGTGCAGCTGGTGGTTCAGACGGCTATCGGCGGCGGCGACCTCGAGCAGGCGCTCGCCGAACTCGATCAGAAGACAGCCGAGCTGCTCGCGGAATAGCGAATGGCAACCATGGTGCGCGCGGGGGCGGTTGCGAGATCGCTCCCGCGCGCGGCGTCTCGCCGCCGTCGACGGCTGAATCCGAACTACCTCTTCCTCCTCCCGGCAACGGCCTTCGTCCTTCTGATGGCCGTGTATCCGCTCGCTTTCAACGTCTCGATGAGCTTCCGCGACGTCGATGCGGGCGCCCTCATCCGCGGCGACGCGGAGTTCGTCGGCATCGACAACTACCGGAAGGTGTTCGGCGGCACGGCGATCTGGCAGGCCGCGGGAGTGAGCGCCGTCTACACCGCGGTGTCGGTGATCCTCATTCTCGTGGTGGGGTTCCTGCTTGCCATGCTCTTCCGCAAGCGATTCCCCGGCTCCGGGACTATCCGCGCACTGCTGCTCCTGGCCTGGATCCTTCCCTCCGTCGTGAGCGGGAACATCTTCCGCTGGATGCTGGACGGGGACGCGGGGATCGTGAACTTCGTGCTTCGGACGCTCGGCTATCCAGAGAACATCTACTGGCTCACCAACGAGAGCACAGCGATCGTCGGAGTGATCCTCGCCACGGTCTGGTCCGGCGCACCGTTCGCGATGATCCTGATCATCGCGGGCCTCCTCGCCATCCCTGACAGCGTCTACGAGTCGGCGGCGGTCGCCGGAGCGAGCGCCTGGCAGACGACGCGGTACATCACCATCCCGATGCTCCGACCCGTCCTTCTCACAGCCGCGATCCTCAGCCTGATCTACACCTTCAAGACCTTCGACACGATCTACATCATGACGAAGGGCGGACCCGGCGGATCGACCGCGGTGCTGCCGATCTTCGCCTATCAGCAGGCCTTCCAGTTCTTCCGGTTCGGCGAAGGCGCGGTTGCCACCACGCTGCTGCTCGTGATTCCGCTCGTGATGGCCACGGTGTACTTCATCCTTTCGCGACGAGATCAGGAGGCCACTGCATGACCCTTGTCGAGAAGGTGCCGGGCGAGGTGACGGCCGCGTCGTCGATGGCAGCGCGTGTGATACCGGCTGTGCGGAAGCTGGCTCGGTCCCCGCTTCTGCTCACGATCGTCTCGGTGGTGGTGGCGGTCGTGTACCTCTTTCCGGTCTACTGGATGATCGCGACCAGCTTGAAGACGAGCGCGTCTCTGTTCCGCTACCCGCCGCAGCTACTTCCCGACCCGCTCTATCTGGGCGCGTACATCGAGGTCGTCTTCAACAGTCCATCCACGGTCCGCGCCCTCGGCAACAGCGCGGTCATCGCGATCGGAACGATGACGCTCACGCTGCTGCTCGCGGCACCGGCGGCCTACGCTCTCGCGCGCCTCCGGCTGCGGTACACCGCGTGGATCGTCCTCCTCATGCTCGTCGCACAGATGCTCCCAACCGTGAACATCTCGCTTCCGCTGTTCGCCATCTTCAGTCAGCTCTCGCTGGTCAACACCTACGTGGGGCTGATCCTCGCCAACACCGGCCTGACGATTCCTCTCGCGATAGTCATCCTCCGCCCGTACTTCCTCACCGTGCCGGAAGCGCTGGTGGACGCGGCGCTGCTCGACGGGTGCAACCGCTGGACGGCTTTCACGAGGGTGGTCCTTCCGACGACTCGCACCGGCCTCATCTCCGCGGGAACGATCGTGTTCTTCACCGCTTGGGGGGAGTTCGTGTTCGCGCTTTCGCTCGCCACGCGGGAGGAGATGCAGCCTGTCAGCGTCACGCTCAGCCGCTATATCGGCGACTTCGGTACGCAGTGGAACAATCTCATGGCGATCTCGACGGTGCTCGCCCTTCCGATCATCCTGGCGTTCATCGCTCTCCAGCGTTTCGTGGTCGGCGGGCTGACGGGAGAGGTGGACAAGTGAGACGAGCCAGATCCTCCTGGCAGCAATTCAGGTGTCAGGGGACGTCTGCACTTCGTTGCGGTCGCCGTCGGGAGTACCGAGGTCCACGCTCTCTCCGTCGGGCAGCCAGCGGAAACGGGACCTCACGTCCTCTGGCGCGTTCCGCACCGCCGCGCTCATCCCCGCTTCCCCATCGAGGAAGTGCGACCAGCCGTCGAAGTGGGCGGGGATCGCGACGCGGGGCTCGAGCACGGTGACGAGCCGCACCGCGTCGGCACCGGTCATCGTGTATCTGATCGGTCCGGTGAGCCCGAATCGGACGCCCCCCGCGTTGACGATGGCGACGTCGACCGTGAGCGCCTCCGCCGCTTTCCGCAGTCCGCTGTAGAGCACCGAGTCCCCGGTGACCCACAGATCGTGGGTCACCGCGCCAGGGCGGCGAATGGCGAAGCCGATGACGTCTCCGACGATCGCGTGGCTGAGAGGCGGGCCGTGTCGGCAGGGAGTGGCGGTGATCTCCAAGGCTTGCCTTCCCGGGGATTCCACGATGACGCTGTCGCCGGGGGTGAGGCCGTGGGCTTGCGGAAGTCCGAGGCGTCTGGCGCCGGACGCGGTGGTCGCGACATGGGTTGCGGCGGGCAGCAGCGCGCGGCCGGCGTCATCGAGATTGTCGGCGTGGTGGTCGTGGCTCACGAGCACGAGGTCGATCGGGCCGAGATCGGATGCCGAGATCGCCGGTGCGGTGGTCTTCACGCTGGACGTTCCGAGGGCGAACGCGTAGCGCCGGCCGGGATCGTCGAACGTGGGATCCACGAGGATCCGCCAGCCGTGGAGCTCGATGAGGACAGTGGGACCGCCGATCCGGGTGATGAGCACGTTCACTCCTGTGATCGCTGACAGCTCCGGTCACGTGGCGGTGACGGAGGGGACGGTTCGCGCGTGGGTGATCGCCCAGTTGAGAGCGTAGTCGGCGACCTCTTCCCAGCCGTCCTGGCTGACGATCCGGTGTGTTCGCCCCGGGAACTCGACCCTCTCGACGAGCGCGGATCCCTTGGCGTAGCGCTTCAGCGCGGCCTTCTGGATGGGGGCGGGAGCGACGTGATCGATGCCTCCGGAGATGAGCAGCAGCGGGGCTCGATCGGGCTTGAGGAAGTCGACTCGGGTGATCCCGGACTTCTCGTTCGGCAGGGAGAGCACCCCTTCGAAGAAGACGCGGTTGACGGAGTTCACCGCGCTCGCCTCCCACTCGCTGTCCGACTCGGCACGGGTCAGGTCGTTTCCGAAGGTGTAGTGGAAGTGACCCTTGCTGAGCCTGTTCGCCTTGCGCTTGCGGAACGGGTTCGCGAGGATCGGCAATCCCGTCCGAAGCGTGGAGAACGGCAGCGACAGCACGCCGGCGGGTTGCCCGGGCTCGACGCCGACACCCGCGATGCCGAGGCCGCGGTCCAGCAGCATCTGGGCGAAGATCCCGCCGAACGAGTGCCCCATGATGATCGGCTGTGCGGGCAGCGCACGGATGATCCGGTCGTACGAGTCCACGATCTGGATGATGCCGACGTTCTCGAGGGCGCTCGGGTCGCGTCTGACATCCGCAGGGGTGCGGTCGCCGATGCCCGGCCAGCCGGGAACGATCACCTCGTGTCCGAGCGCGCGGTACCGGTCGGTCCACGTGTCCCAGCTGGATGGAGTCATCCACAGTCCATGGACCAGGACGATCGGAGGCTTCGAAGGGTTGTCTTGGGTGACCATGTTGTTGTCCTCTCAGGAGCGGATGAAGGCGAGCATGTCCGCGTGCAGTCGCTCGCGCTCGGTGTCGGGGAGGCCATGCGCCCCGCCCTCGTACACAACGAGCTCGGCGCCGGGCACGAGGGCGGCGGAGAGCTTGCCGCTGATCTCGAACGGGACGATCTGGTCGTCGTCCCCGTGGATCACCAAGGTGGGCACGTCGATCCCGGCGAGATCGTCGCGGAAGTCGGTGGCCGAGAACGCCGCGATGCACTCGTATGCGTTCCGGGTGCCGGAAGCAAGGCCTTGCAGCCAGAAGGCGTCTCGGGTTCCCTGCGGGATCTCACCGGTGCGGTTGTTGCCGAAGAAGGGCCCGTCCGCGAGGTCCCGGTACAACTGCGACCGGTTGTGGGCTTCGCCCGCGCGGATCCCGTCGAAGATCTCGCCTGGAGCCCCCGCCGGGTTGTCGTCGGTGCGGAGCATGAACGGGGGAACGGCGGAGACCAGGATGACGCGTTCCACCCGGGCGGTTCCGTGCCGTCCGATGTAGTGCACGATCTCGCCACCCCCCGTGGAGTGTCCGACGAGGGTGATTCGCTCCAGGCCGAGTTGCGCGATGAGTTCGGCGAGGTCGTCGGCGTAGGTGTCCATCTCGTTGCCGTCCCACGTCTGCGTCGACTTGCCATGGCCGCGCCTGTCATGCGCCACCGCCCGGTACCCGTTCGTCGCGAAGAACAGCGCAGCCGCCTCCCAGGCGTCCGAGTTCAACGGCCAGCCGTGGCTGAGCAGAACCGTCTGCTCGCCCGATCCCCAGTCCTTGTAGAAGATCTGAGAACCGTCATCGGTGATGATGTAAGGCATCCTGAACCCCCTCGCGTCGATGTCGCGTGCTCCACGGTCCTCCTGTCCCGGCTCCGGCGCACCACGTGTCGTGCGTAGTCCTCGCCGCGAGTTCCGCGTGCTCGCTACGAGAGGCGCCGCCGCGGGAGACATTCCGCGGCGCGACCGGTGCCAGTACATTGAGCACCATCGCGACTTCCGAGCGGCTGCTGGGGCGCGCGGAGGAGACCGACGTCCTCCGCGCGCTTCTTGCGGGTGCGCGCAACGGGTCGAGCGGTGCGATCCTGGTGCGGGGCGACCCCGGGGTCGGCAAGACCACGCTGATCGGCTCCGCCCTTGACGGCGTCTCCGCAGCGCGAGTGCTCCGCGTCGCAGGGCACGAAGTCGAGACGACGCTGCCTTATGGCGCCCTGCAGCGACTCGTCGGCCCGCTCGTGGACTACGTGACGGAGATCCCGCGGTCGCAGCGGGAGGCGTTGCGCGTCGCGGCCGGCCGAGCAGAAGGCCCCCCTCCGCAGCGGGCGCTTGTCGGGCTCGGGATTCTGTCGATCCTGGCGCGTTCGGGCGACGATGCGCCGACGATCTGCGTCGTCGACGACGCGCACAACCTCGACGGCGAGACGCTCGAGGTGCTCGGCTTCGTCGCTCGTCGACTGTCGGCGGAGTCCGTCGCCATGATCTTCGCCGCCCGCGACGACGAGAACGTCGCGCGCGCACTGGGCGGGGTGCCCATCCTCGAGCTCGCCGGACTCGACCCTGAATCCGCTGCGACGGTGCTGAGGGAGGCCCTTGTCGAAGACCTGGATCCGACGATCGTCGCAGAGTTCGTCGCCTACACCGCCGGCAACCCATTGGCGCTGCGCGAACTGGGGTCCCAGTGGAGTGCGCAGGAGCTGACCAGCGCAGTGATCGCCCACTCCCCGATGCCGCTGGGCCACAGACTCGAGGCGCACTACTCGGAACGGGTCGCGACTCTGCCGCCCGCGTCGCGGATGTGGATGCTGGTCGCCGCGGCCGAGTCGGCCGGGGATGCTGCCATCGTCCGATCCGCCGCCTCGTCGATGGGGCTTCCCGATTCGGCATCGGCCGAGCCTGAAGCGCTGGGCCTCGTAGAAGTGCACGACTCCGTCAGGTTTCGGCATCCGCTCGTTCGATCTGCCGTGTACAACCGGGCGCTCGACGCGGATCGTCGCGCCGCTCACCGAGCGCTGCAGGTCGAGACTGCGGCTCGGGGGATGCGCGAGTTCGCGGTCTGGCACGCAGCCGCCGCGAGCCCCGGCCTGGACGCGAATGTGGCCGCGGAGCTCGCGGCGGTTGCCGATCTCGCCGGAGCCCGTGGCGGGCTCGCCTCGCGCGCGCGCCTCCTCGCGCGTGCCGCCGGGCTGGCGCCGGACCCTCGCGCTCGCAGCGAGTGGTCTGTGGCCGCAGCGGAGGCGGCGATCGGCGCCGGCGCGGGCCTGCTCTCACGACAGCTCCTCGCGCAGGCGGATCGCGAGGTGCTCGACCCGATCGGTCGGGGTCGGGCGCTGGTCGTCGAGGCGATGTGCGCGGTGTACCTCGCCGACTCGGCCGCCCTGCGCGACGGTCCCGCGGTCCTCGTCGCGGCGGCGGACGAGTTCCGCGGTGCGTCGCCCGAGCTCGAGAGGAAGGCACTGCTGTTCGCGATGAACTCGGTGCTGACGGTGGAAGACCGTGCGGTCGGCACCACCCTCGACGAACTCGCCCGCCGGATGAGATCCGCGGCGGGGGACGGCGACGGCAACGAAGAGATCGCGCTGCGCAGCATGAGTTCGCTGGTCCTCGATGATTACGAGATCGCGGTGCCGCACCTGAGAGCCGCAGTAGAGATGCTCGATGCCCTGGGCGACGACGACCTGCTCGAGTTCAGCTTCTTCTCGGTGGCCCCATGCATCGCGCTCTGGGACTGCGACGCGGCATCCCGCCTGCTGACCCGGACCGTCCGCATCGGTCGGGAGCGAGGCGCCCTGCGCGAGGTGGACGCGGCACTGTGGATCCTCAGCGCGATCGAACTCTCACGGGTGAATCCCGGCCGCGCGGGTCACTATCTGACCCAGGCGGATGGACTGCGGCGCGCGCTCGGCTACGCCGCTGAGCAGACCGTCAACCCCGCTCTCTTCGCATGGCAGGACATGCCGCGCCCGGTCCTCGAGCAGATCGTCGATGCCATGCGCGAAGCCGGGTACGGCGGTGTCGCCCGCATGGCCGTTGGAGCGCTCGCGATCAACGAGATCGCCGACGGCGAGTACCGCTCAGCCTTCGAGCGTCTCTCGCCGCTCGTTCGCAATCCGTACATGCAGGCGAGCTTCCACCACATCCCTGAACTCGTCGAGGCGGCCGTCCGCAGCGGGAACCGCGACATCGCACGCGAAACGGCTGCCCAGCTCGACCGGTATGCCGCGGCGAGCGGAACGGCGTGGGCGAACGGCCTTGCCCACCGCGCCGCTGCGCTGCTCGCGGACGATGACCGCGCCGAGCCTCACTTCCGTGCCAGCGTCATGCTGCTCGACGCCCCCACCCACCGCGGCGACCGCGCGCGCAGCAGACTGCTCTACGGCGAGTGGCTGCGGAGGATGCGACGCCGCAGCGAGGCGCAGGAGCAGCTCCGGTCAGCGCGGGACACGTTCATCGATGTCGGAGCGCACCGCTTCGCCGAGCGCGCTCGCCGCGAGCTCGTCGCCGCCGGCGCGAAGCTCGAGGAGCCCACCGCGCTCCCGGGCGCGCTGACCGCCCAGGAAGCAGAAGTCGCTCGGCTGGCTGCGCACGGGGCCACGAACGCCGACATCGGATCGGTCCTGTTCATCAGCAGCAATACCGTCGACTACCACCTCCGGAAGGTCTTCCGGAAGCTGGGGATCACCTCGCGGCGCCAGCTGGCCGATCTCCTCCCCTCGAGCGCGGCACTGGACGCCGGGGGTACGCGCCAACCGGATCACTGACACAATCGCGAGATAGTGACCGACGAGGAGTCCAGCATGGCGATCGAAGGAACCAAGGCACCGGGTCTGACGCAGGAGCAGTTCGCGGAGGAGGTGTCTCATCTCTCGACTCCTGACCGGCTGCCGACGCCGTTCGGCGAGTTCGCGTTCTTCGACGGCGTGCCCACGCCCGAGTCGGTCCAGCCGATCTTCGACGGTCTCGACCTCGTCCGCGGCATCACCGCGTTCCTGGATACTGTGCCGGGCGCCTCGCTGGTCGCGATGCGGCGCGGCCTTCAGTCCGCCGGGGTCGATTCTCCCGACCAGATCGGCTACACCGATCCGCGGGCCAACTCCGGCGCTCTCTTTCTCACGCCGAACACCGAGACCACGTATGGCGTCACGTTCCTCGACCTGAAGGCGTGGGGACCGACGGTGATCGAGGTGCCGCCGCAGTCGCTGTGCGTCGTGGACGACTTCTGGTTCCGGTACGTCGCCGACATGGGAATCGCCGGCCCCGACCAGGGCGCCGGCGGCAGGTATCTGTTCCTGCCACCGGGCTATGACGGCGAACGACCGGACGGGTACTACACCTACGAGAGCCCGACGTTCACGAACTTCGTGGTCCTCCGCGCCCTGGGCGGGGTCCCCGCCATGAAGCAGGCGCGCATCTACCGGCTGAGCGATGCCGACGCGCCGCCGGAGAACACCTTCGTGAACGTCGCTGACACGGTGTTCAACACCATCCATTCCAATGACTTCTCGTTCTTCGAGGAGATCGCGCAACTCGTCGCCGAGGAGCCGACCACAGCGCTCGACCCGGAGCGCGCAGGCACCCTGCGCACGCTCGGCATCGTGCACGGCACGGCCTTCGCGCCTGACGCGCGACTGCGCGGCATCCTCGACGAGGCCGCTCGCATCGGCGCGGCGATGGCGCGCACAATCGCCTACGCGGCCCGCGCGCCGGAGTCGTTCCGCTGGGAGGGCTCGTCGTGGAAGGAGGGCTTCGTGGGCGGCAGCCATGAGTTCATCAACGACGGCGCCCGCAACCTCGACGCGCGCACCCTCTTCCACTACGTGGCGACGGTGATCACCCCGGCGATGGCGCACGCGCAGGTCGGAGCCGGTTCCGCGTACATCTACACGGCGGAGGATGCCGACGGCGCCCTCCTCGACGGCGCGGCCACCTACTCGCTGCGGATCCCCGCGAACCCGCCGGCGAAGAACTTCTGGGCGATCGACATCTACGACACGCAGACCCGGTCCCTGCTGCAGTCCGCGCCGTACCCGGCGCTGTCGAGCCTGTCCGAGCAGCTGCAGGCCGAGGACGATGGGTCGTACGTGCTGTGGTTCGCCCCGACGGCCCCGGAGGGCAAGGAGTCCAACTGGATCCCGACTCTCCCGGGCAAGTCGTGGTGGCCCATCCTGCGCCTGTACGGACCGCTCGAGCCGTGGTTCGACATGACCTGGCGGCTGCCCGAGTTCGTGCGCGAGACGGACGAGTGAGTCACCCCGACGCGAGGAGGTGGGGTGGCGGCATCCGGGGCGGCTCGGCAGGATGAGAGCGAGACAACTGCATCCGCAAGTCGGGAGACGAAGCACAGTGGACCACAAGCCGGCAACCTCGTTCATCAAGGCTCAGCACGCGGAGGTGGTCGCGAAGCTGCCCTTCGACGACACCCGTGACTTCGACGACACCTCCCGGGGTCTCATCGCGGAGCTGACGCCGAACGTCGTCAGGAACGCCGAGGGCCTGGTCGTCTGGGACAACGACAGCTACAGATTCCTCGACGGCGATGCCCCGGACACGGTGAATCCGAGCCTGTGGCGGCAGTCGCAACTCGTCGCACGCGCGGGCCTCTTCGAAGTCACCGAGGGGATCTACCAGCTGCGGGGCTTCGACCTATCGAATATGACGATCGTCGAGGGCGACACCGGCGTCATCGTCATCGACCCGCTCATCTCCCACGAGACCGCCGCGGCGGCGCTGGACCTGTACCGCGACCACCGCGGTGACCGGAAGGTCGTCGCGGTCATCCACACCCACTCGCACATCGACCACTTCGGTGGGGTGCTCGGAGTGACGACGCAGGCCGAGGTCGACGCGGGCGACGTGCAGATCATCGCCCCGGATGGGTTCGTCGAGCACGCCGTGGCGGAGAACGTGTACGCGGGGACGGCGATGGCCAGGCGTGCCGGATACATGTATGGCGCCGCGCTCGCGCGAGGACCGCAGGGCGCCGTCGGCGCAGGTCTCGGCCAGACCACCTCGACGGGCGAAGCGGGGATGATCGCACCGACTCTCGAGATCTCCACGACGGGGGAGACACACACGATCGACGGCGTCGAGATCGAGTTCCAGATGGCACCCGGAACGGAGGCGCCGTCGGAGATGCATTTCTACTTCCCGAAGTTCCGCGCTCTGTGCATGGCGGAGAATGCGACCCACAATCTGCACAACCTCCTCACTCTGCGCGGCGCTGTCGTGCGCGATCCGCACGTGTGGGCGCAGTACCTCACGGAGGCGATCGTCCGCTATACGGACAAGACGGATGTCGTCTTCGCCTCGCACCACTGGCCGACCTGGGGCCAGGACCGGATCGCCGAGTTCCTCTCCCTGCAGCGGGACCTGTACGCGTACCTGCACGACCAGACGCTCCGTCTCGTCAACCGCGGGTACACCGGCGCCGAGGCAGCCGAGGAGTTCGCTCTGCCGCCCGCCCTGGACAACGTGTGGCACACGCGCGGGTACTACGGGTCGATCAGCCACAACGTGAAGGCCATCGTGCAGCGCTACCTCGGCTGGTTCGACGGGAACCCCGCGCGACTGTGGCCGCATCCGCCCGCCGCGCTCGCGAAGCGCTACGTCGACGCGATCGGCGGCCTCGACCGGGTGGTCGAACTCGCGCAGGCGGCGTTCGACGCCGGCGACTTCCGGTGGGCCGCCACGCTGCTGGATCACGCCGTCTTCGTCGACGAGCACCACGCCGTGGCGCGGGCGCTGTACGCCGACACGCTGGAGCAACTCGCTTACGGCGCGGAGAACGGCACCTGGCGCAACTTCTTCCTCTCCGGAGCGACCGAGCTGCGCGGCGCCAACTTCGGCACGCCGACGAAGACGGACGCTCCCTCCGTGCTCGCTCAGCTGACGCCGGAGATGCTGCTCGATGCCATCGCGATCAAGATCGACGGCCCGAAGGCCTGGGACCTCGACCTGAAGTTCGCGATCGAGCTCACCGACCTCGATCGGCGATTCCGTGTCACCCTCCACAACGGCGTCCTCGTCTACCTGGAAGACGGGGCGGGCGCGGTCGACCTCACGATTCGGCTGACCAAGCTCCGGCTTCTCGCCCTCATCGGCGGAGACTCGGAGTCGGACGGCGTCGACTCGGAGGGCGACGCGAGCGTGCTGCAGAAGCTCTTCTCCGTGATCGACCCGGGCGACGAAGGATTCGCCATCGTCACACCCTGATTCGCACCATCAGTCGTTCGGAGGGTCGGTCGGCGGGGAGAGCTCGGCGATCGCCTCCCGGTTGGTGTCGAAGAACCTCTGGTCCGAGATCAGACCCAGCGCCTTCAGGCGCTCGCGGACCGGAGTGCGGACCCTGCTGAACGCCAGTCGGATGTCGTGGTCGCGGAGCCACTCTTCGAGGGCCTCGAACGCCTCGGCGCCGGTGACGTCGATGTCGGTCACGGCCTCCATGTCGACGACGACGTGGCGCACCGGCTCGCCGGCCGCCGTCACGGCGCCCTTGACGGCTGTGTCGAACACCGTGCCGTTGGCGAAGAAGAGCGGCGCGGCGAGTCGGACGACGATCACCCCGGGCGCGGTGGTGCTGCCGGCCGGGGCTTGTTCGAGCAGCGACTCGCCGGGGTCGCCGCTCGCCCGCAGCACGTCGATGGCCGGGTTCGCGGCCCGCTGGGCGAGGTTGATGAGCGCCAGGACGAAGGCGACGAGGATGCCGGGGATCGCGCCCATGAAGACGGTGACGAGGAAGCAGGCGGCGCCCACCGCGAACTCGAATCGGTCCTTGCGCCACAGGTCGGCGAACTCGCGGATGCCCAGCAGGGGCAGGATGGCCACGCCCACGACCGCGCCGATCGCCGGCGAGGGGATGTCGGCGAGCAGCGCCGTGCCGAACAGGAGCAGGAGGAGCGTGCCGGCCGCGAGGACCAGGGAGGGCAGCTGGGTGCGGGAACCCGCCTGGTCCATGGCCGCCGTGCGGGAGGTCGACGATCCGACGGCGAAGCTGCCCTGCGCCCCCGCCGCGATGTTGGCGAGGCCGAACGCGAACAGGTCGCGGTTCGCGTGGAAGGGGTAGCGGCGCTTCTCCGAGTACGACCGCGAGACCAGCAGGCCCTCCGCGGTGGTCACGAGGGTGAGCGCCATCGCCGACGGGATGAGGGCGAGCCACATGGTCCACTCGATGACCGGCCAGGTCAGGGCCGGCGGGCCGGCGGGAACCTCGCCGAGGACGTCGACGCCCTTCTGGTCGAGCCCGGTCGTCACGACGAGCACGGTCGTGAGCACGAGGACGACCAGAGCCCACGGAACGGCTCCGAGGAACCGGCGTCCGACGAGCAGGATCGCGACGGAGCCCGCCGAGATGAGCAGGGACCAGATGTTGAGCGTGCCCAGGTTCGTGATCAGGCCGACGACCTTGTCGACGAATTCGCCTCCGGAGTCGATCTTCACGCCCAGCATCTTGGCGATCTGGCTCACCATGATGTCCAGGGCCAGGCCGCCGACGAACCCGACCAGGATCGGCTTGGAGAGGAAGTTGGCCAGGAACCCGAGCTTGAACACCGACAGCAGGACGAACATGACGCCGCAGATGATGGCCTGCGCCAGCGCGAGCGTCGCGTAGTCGGCGCTGCCGGCGGCGGCCAGACCGCCGATCGACGAGGCGACCAGGGCGGCGGCCGCGGCATCCGGAGAAGCCACGACCTGACGTGAGGAGACCACCAGTGCGTAGATGACCGTCGGCACGATGAGGGCGTAGAGTCCCGCGGTCGGGGGGAGGCCGGCGATCTGCGCGTACCCGATGTTCAGGGGGATCGCGATGGCGAGGAGCGTGACCCCCGCGGTGAGCTCTGTGACGAGGTTGCGCCTCGTCAGCCCTGCGAGCGGTCGCTGCATCCGAACTCCCTGTCGATCTCCCGACCGGCGATGACGCCGAACCTCCAGTGTGGTCGAAGTCGGGGTCGGATGGACAGGGTGGGTCGTGTTCGGCATCCCGAACCCATCGTCGCCGCAGCGCGGAGACCACACCGGAACGCGCATGCAGGGGGTCCGTTGACAGTCGATGGTCGCAGTGCTAGTTTTCGAGAAAACGGTTTCTCGCCACGGTGACGGCGGGCAGCCGGGCCGGTGGATCTTCCCCCGGCACCCGTTCGACGACCCCGAAGAAGAGGCGCGACGATGCGTTCAGCGAGTGCACCGACCGGTGCGTCCGTCCCCCCACAGCGTGGGGATGCATCGCTTTCGTCCTGCCCTGACGTCACCCCCCGAGGCCTCCCACCCGCGAGGCGAACGCATCGGCACACGATGCCGTGATCCGCGGGTGACCCCGCTCGCGGCATCCGGACCGGAGCGCTTTTCAATGCGTGAGGTTCGATGTCGATTGAATCGTTTCAATATCGAAACTATGAGAAAGAGATCGATGTGAAGAATCTGACCAGAGCGGCCGCGGTGCTCGTGCCCGCGGTCCTGATCGCCGGAGCTGTGGCCCCAGCGACTGCCGCGACTTCCGACGGCTATCCGTACGACGAGGCCGGCGACAAGCGGTACGTCACCAACACGAACGTCCTCGAGCGCTTCTCGCCCCAAGGCGGCAACAACCAGAGCTATAAGGTGGTCGCCGACCGAGCGAACGCGAACGCGACGTTCACGACGGAGGCGATCGCGGTCGACGGAGTGCGTGACGCGGGATGGGATGCCGCGACCTCCTATGACATCGGGAACAAGTTCAACACCGCAGTCACGGCGGACCTGCCCGGTGCGACCACGCAAGGCACGCTGCGGCTCCTGTGGGATGGACCCGTGCTCTACGGACTGGTCGAGGTCATCGGCGACAGCACCAAGTCCGACACCGCGACCCCCAACTGGACGGGCGCCGCATACACGCCGAACAGCGACGGACTCTTCGTCTTCATGGACGTCTTCAACGATCAGTGGGGAATGGAGACCGACACGCAGGGCGTGTTCTTCCTCGGCGCGAACCCGGCACTGACCTCGGTGACCTCGTTCAACAATGCCGGCATTCCTTCGCTCGGCTCGTTCTTCAACCCGAACAACCAGGACTACTCGACCCGCCTGAAGGCGGCGAAGTCGTCGGGATACACGGCGGGCGCCGGGGTGAACTACACCTACGAGTTCGCGCTGCAGATCGAGGGCTGGGGCGACGCGTGGGAGCGCGAACTCTCGAACGGCACGCAGGTCGGGCTCGAGGTCGGCGTGTTCGACCAGGGCCAGTCCTTCACCTACTGGAGCAAGTCGCAGTTCTTCGCGGGGCGTGAGGGTGCCTCGAACCTGCCCAACTCCGAGCGTGTTCGCAACCGCGACTGGGGCGTCGTGTCCCTGGCCGGCTGGAACGGCGAGACGCCGCAGGCATACAGCGGCTGGAGGGCCGACGAGAACATCCGATTCTGGAACTCCAAGAACAACCCGGGCGGTTCGGGCAACGGCACGGCGGCAGGCAACAGCGGAGACGGCAGCGCTGTGTGGACCCCGGAGTCGAAGGCCCGGATGATCGCGGCCAAGAACGCGTATCTGGCGATCCGGGACAGCGAGTCCGCGACACGTTCCGAGAAGGAGGCTGCGGTCCAAGAGGTCTGCGAGGCCTTCGCGGGCCTGCGCTGGGGCGACACGAGATACCCGGACCCCCACGACCTTCCGTCGGTGCAGACCATCCCGAGCGCATTCACGTTCTTCGACCCCTCGAAGGGGACGAATGGCGCCGTCACCAACGCAGCGGAGTGGGCACAGCGTAAGCAGGAGATCCTCGACCTCGCGCAGTTCTACGAGTACGGCTACAAGCCGCGGCTCGGAGAGGACTACACGATCAACATCCTGACGAACGCCTACACGGGCACCGGCAACCCGGTCGTCACGGCGCAGGTCGTTCCCACGAACGCCAATTTCTCCGGAGGCGTCCCCGTCAACATCAACGTCACGGTGACCCTGCCGACGGCAGTTCCCGGCGGTCAGAAGGCCGTCGTCGCGTTCGGCGGCGGCTACACGCTCAACGGGATCGCGAACATCGGCTTCCCGAACTGGGCGGGCGACAACCGCTCGGACGCCGGCGCATGGGGTAACCCCAACCGCGGCGGGACGTTCTACACGCTGTTCCCGTACGTGCGCAACAGCACCTCAGCGGACTCCAGCATCCTGATCGCCAACGCGACCGCGGTGTCGGTGTACCTCGACGCCCTCGAAGCTGCGGTCGCCCAGAACGCGGCGCTCGCGGCGAGGATCGACCCGACCACGGCCGTCACGAAGGGGTTCTCGATCGGCGGGAAGAACGCGTTCGTCGCCGCCGTCTTCGACGAGCGCGTCAAGGTCGTCGTCAACGGCGGATCGGGCGCGACCGGCCCGGCGAACTGGCGCTACAACGCCCAGGGACAGGAGTACGACTTCACGGGAACGCCGTACTACGCTCCCGGCGCGGAGAACATCGTCGCCCACGGCACGGAAGGCCCCGGAAACAGCTATCGGCACAACCGCGTGCGTGAGACAGAGCTGTTCCGTCACTTCATGTCGTACGGCCACATGTACAGCCACCAGGAGGGCGCCTACGGCTACGGCAACTACAGCCGTCTGCCGTTCGACCAGTCGCTCCTCGTGGCGACCTTCGCTCCCGACCGCGGGATCTTGATCAACACGAATCTGAACGACTACAACGACGGTTCCACGACCGACAACATGAGCCTTCAGATCGCGAAGGGCGTGTACCGCAACCTGGGTGTCGACCCTGACACCCTGGTGAAGTTCAACAACGGCGTCTATCGGTCCACGGGCGATCCGCACGGATCAGCGCCGGCGACGCCCGAGGGCAAGTATCTGAGCGACCTGTTCTACGGGACGTCGACATTGACGGATGCCGAGGCCACCCATCTCGACACGGACCCGTATGCGCTCAAGGTGTCAGGCGCTCGCACCCAGAGTCCGTACGACTACTACTGGGGCGGGTACAACGGCATCACCGGGGGCGACGGCGTCGCTGGCACCGACGGCTGGTACTTCTCCGGCTTCGATGCCGAGGTCGCCGGGCTGCGAGGGTCGATCGCAGGGCTGGGCCTCAACCAGGCGGACCAGAACAGTCTGACGTCACAGCTCGCTCAGGTGCTGAAGCTCTTGAGCAAGGGCAAGCCCGCGGAGGCCGCGGCAGCCTTCGACAGCTTCATCGCGAAGGTGAAGGCTTTCGAGACCGCCGGAAAGGTCTCCGCCGACAAGGCGAGCGTCGTGATCGCGGCATCCGGGCAGCTCATCCTCGCGATCAACACGACCGAGGGTCTGCGGCCGGCGTGGGCTGCAGCGACCGTGTACGACAGCGGTGAGGAGGTCATCTACGAGGGCAGGCTGTTCCGGGCCACGTACTGGACGCAGAACCAGAAGCCGGGCGATCCGAACGGGCCGTGGCAGGAGATCGCCACGACGTCCGACGGCGTTGCGATCTGGACCGCGTCGCGCATCTTCACGGCCGGCGACACCGTTGTTCACGACGGCAAGACGTGGACGGCGCAGTGGTACACGCGCAACCAGAAGCCGGGCGACCCGAATGGGCCGTGGAAGGAGATCGCGCAGCCGCCGGCCGACGGAGGTGCGGCCGCCTGGACGGAATCGAACGTCTATGTCGCGGGCGACCGGGTGAGCCACGCCGGGAAGGTCTACGAGGCGAAGTGGTGGACGCGCAACCAGCTACCGGGTGATCCGAACGGACCCTGGAAGCTGATCGGCTGACACCGGCTGGCTCGGGTGGCGCCCGCGTTCGCGCGGGCGCCACTCGCTCGCGCCGCTCAGAGAGCGGGCAGAGTGGATGCGGTGGCGAGCTTGACCGCGAAGGGGATGGTGACCTCGGCGTCGGATGCTGCGTGGGGAATGACCTGATCGAAGGCGGCTCGAATGGCGTGTTGCGTGACGAGCTGCTGGTTGCGGATGAGCGCGGCGGTGCGGACGGTGCCGGTGGTGATCGCGGTCCAGATCGCCTCGGTCGAGACCGCGGAATGGGTGAAGGTGATGTCCTCCACGATCGGCTTCTCGAACCCGCCGCCATCGAGGAGCGCGCGCAGCTCTTGCTCGTCGGCGAACCGGAAGAACGGTGGACCGGCGGGGATGTCGCTCGGAGGTCCGACGCCTGCGAGAGCCAAGGCTTCGTTGACCCATCCGAACAGCCGGGCACGTTCGGGCGCATCCCACACAGTGAGCGCAATCTTCCCGCCTGGCACGAGGACCCGCGCCATCTCAGCGGCGGCGCGCTCGGGTTCGCTGAGGTGGAGGATGGCGAAGCTGGCCACGACGACATCGAATGTCGAGGCCGGGAACGGCAGCGAATGGGCGTCACCGCGACGGAAGTCGATTCCCGGGTGGTTCGCTCGCGCCCGCGCAAGCATCGCGTCTGCCACGTCGACGCCGACGGGGTAGGCGCCTCGTGCTGCGGCCCGAGCGGTGAGGTTGCCCGGCCCGCAGGCGACATCGAGGATGCGAGTGCCGTGACCGACGCCCGAAGAGTCGAGGATGGGCTCGATCAGCCGGTCGGTGACCCGGCCGAAGAACCGCTCGTACGCGGTGGCGGCCTGTTCCCACCCCTGGGCTTCGAACGCGTCGAACGTCTCGCGGGACGCGGGCGTCGTCATCGTCGGCCCTGCGCAGCGGTGAGGAACTGTTCGAGTCGCTGGTTGAAGGCGTCGCCGACTCGGGGCACGCTGTGGCGTGCGCCGGCGATCACTGCTCGTTCGGCGCCGAGGCCGCGTTCGAGCACATCGCAGACGACGTCGAAGGCGGCGCTGTGTGCGCCCGAGATGACGAGCTTCCGGAATGGCGCGTTCGCCAACTGTTCCAGAGGGATGTCCGCCTCCCACGGTCCGCGCTCGACGACGAGCATCGCCGCCCCCTGCTGGAGCGGCGGCGGCAACGGGTCGGGAAGCTCGGTTGCGGACCCGACCAGGGTGAGGAAGGCGTCCAGGAACCGGCGCGGGTCCTGTCGTGGTCCGTGTTGCCAGTGGTACTTCAGCCGATCGACCAGCGCGGCGACCGCTGGGTGGCCGGCGGCGACCCCGAATGCCGGGGGTTCGACGACCGTGAGTGACGCCAGAGCTTGTGGCCGGAGAGATGCCGCCAGTAGGCAGACGACACCGCCGTAAGAGTGCCCGACGAGGTGCACGGAACCGTCGCCCCAGAGCTCGTCCCGTTGATCGAGAAGAGCGGCGACGGCGTCCGCGTCGGCGGCGAAGTCCACCCGATCGACCGGTGAGCTGGCGCCGAAGCCGGGACGGTCGACGATGGCCAGCCGCCACCGTTCCGCCAGCGGCTGCTGGGCCGACCAGGTCATCATCCCGTTGAGTACCCCGCCGTGGACGAACAGAACGGTCGGACCTTCTCCTCGCTGTTCGTAGTGCAGCGTGATGTCGTTCACCGTGGCGGTCGGCATCGGTGGCTCCTGTCGTCTGAATCCCACCATGACGAGTGCGCCCGGTTCCCGCATCGGGTATTCGCCCGATTTCGCTCACCTCGGCGATCGGCGCCGACGTGTTGCGGGTCGCGTTCAATCGAGCAGGTCGTGCTGCATCGCGAACAGGGTCGCAGCCGCGCGTGAGCGCACCCCCGCCTTGACGTAGATGTGTTCCACGTGGGCGCCGACGGTCTTTACCGAGACACTGAGCTGTTCGGCGATCTGACGGTTCGTCCCACCCCGCGCCAACAGGCTCAGAACCTCGACCTCCCGTTCGGTCAAGTCGGCCACGCGTACTGCCTCCAACAGCGGCGCCGCGATGCCGACTCCACCGAGTACCGCGCGCACGTCCTCCTCCCGCAACGCGCCGGTGGCGACCAGCCTGGCCAGCTCGGCTGCCACGTCCGCCGTGCCGGTGGTCCGCAACTCGTCATACAGCACCGCACAGGACAGAAGTCTTGACGCTCGATCGATGTCGCCCGTGAGCCCAGCCGGATAGCCCGTGCCGTCGAGCCGTTCATGATGCCGTCCCGCCACCGTCGCCACTCGACCCAAACCGGAGCAGCGTGCCAGCACCCGTTCGCTCCAATGCGGATGCAGCCGCACCTGCTCCCACCCGCTGCTGCCAGGTCGAGGCTGTGATCTCCAGACGTCGGCCGGAACCGCGACCACCCCGACATCGTGAACCAGGGCTGCTCGGACCAGAACGACGCGCTCGGCAGCGTCGAGCCCGGCGGCTTCTGCGGCGGCAGCGACGATGCGGGCGATTCGGCGGGAGTATCCCGACCGTTCCGGCAGCTTCAGGTCGGCGAAGTCACCCAGCGCACCCAAGGCCCGGACCTGCGCCGGACCGGACACCCGAACATGGGGCACCGGCTCGAGGTCGAGGAGGGTGTCCCACACGTCCTCGTCGTTGTCCAGCAGCGCTTCCACCCCGATCCCCAGCGCGACATCGACCGCGGTCGGGTCATAGGCGGCTCCACGACGATCCTCCAGCACTCGCCGCGCGGCGTCCGCCCCGACCTCGCGGCCCCACAACTCGGTGTCACGGGCGATGATCGAGACCCGCACCGACAGCGGGATGTCCGTCCCGCTGTCGGCCGGTACGCCTCGGCCGTCCCAGCGGGCGAATGCATCACCCAGAGCGGCCACCACGCCGGTCGGCAGGCCCATCTCGTCCGCGAGGCGGACCGCCACCTCGCAGTGCGCTTCCAACAGGCGCTGCTTGCCCTTGGGGTCGGTGACAGCTCGCGCCAGCGCACGAAGACGTTGCGGGATCGGCCGGCTGGCGGCAACCAGTCCGATCATCCGTCCGATCTGCTCGCGCGGGGAACCCATCGTCACCGGCGCCATGCCGGCAAGGAACCCGATCTCATCGTCGCCGGCCAGGGCACCGACCTGATGGGCGTCCGCCGTGCACCCCAGAAACCGCAGGAGCGACACATAGAACACCTCGCGACGAACGTCGGTGTCGCAGCCCAGCGCCGCCGCCAGTCGCATCGCCGCCCGGCACGCGTGCAGCCCATGCTCGGTCGGCTGGCCGGTTCCGAGATCGGTGAACAGCGACGTCGCCATACACAGTTCCGCGAGCCTCACGCGATCCATCAGGGCACCGTACGTGCCCCGCGTCAAGTAGTCGGCCGGACTTCCTCTCGTTCGAAGGGAGTACAGCGCTACGGTCGAGAGGGGGCAGACCGTCTCGAGCGATGTCGCCCCCCGCCCGCCGACCCGCAGGAGCCTCATGCCCGACCTAGCCCCGGCCAACGCCCGGAAGTCGACGTCGGGGTGACCACCGGCGACACGGCGACCCGCCGCATCGAGCTGACGTTGCACAAGCCCTGGTTCGCGCTCTACGCCAGGATCAAGCCGACGCTCGTCATCGAGGGGCGCGGTCATCCGGCCCAGTGGGGCCTCGGCACCTGGCTGGTCCCGTCCGATCAGACGGTGGTGGTGGGCGTCTTCCTCTTCAACCGCATATGGCGGTTCGGTGAGGCGGAGTTCGCACTCGAACCCCATCACGCCCCGTCACTCGTGTACCAGGCGCCGGCGCTTCCCTTCCTGCGAGGTCGGATTCGCCTCCGTACGAACGCGAGCACCCCCACCTAGGGCGTGTCTGACAAATGGTTCGGCGGTTCGCTGAGAGTCTGAGTGCATGTCGCGGTTTCAGATACTCTCGGACGCTCAGTGGTCGTTGATCGAGGGGATGCTG
>Ga0307505_10000333_pt1 | contig 54625 bp, 46 predicted proteins | sample 23_S_MG_FD_202183 | JGI IMG/M metagenome (GOLD analysis project Ga0307505, IMG submission 202183) | Soil microbial communities from Populus trichocarpa stands in riparian zone in the Pacific Northwest, United States - 23_S | ecosystem: Environmental > Terrestrial > Soil > Riparian zone > Trees...
GAAGCAGTTGGTACCCGATCTAGACATGTTGGCGCTCGCGCGTCCCCGCCTCGCGGCGTTGGCGGCGCGTCGGTTGGATCCGCGCCGGTGGATGCAGAGCGGCTACGACGTGGTTCGCGACCTGACCGACGCGGCTGGCGACCTGCAGCAGATCTCTCGCGCCGGTCTGTCCTACTTGAAGGCCGCTGAGCAAGCCGCGCACCGCACCCCCGATCGCGAGCGCGAGTGGCGCCGCGCCTACTCGTCGGTGCAGCGGCGCAACCGCCAGGCCGCGCTGGCCGCTACGAGCGGGCTGTGCGCGGTGCTGACCCTCGACCACGGCGGCGCGGTTCTGTTGGGAATCCCGGCCGGGTCGCTGTTGTTCCTGGCGATCGCCACCGTGTTGGGACTCGCGTCGCTTGGCGGATACCGGCGCTGACAACAGGGGGTTCGCGGACGAGCGAGCCTGGCGGCACGCGATAGGCGCATCGCGTGCCGCCAAAGGTTCATCCGGTTACTTGGTCTTCCACGCTCCGTCGCTGGTCTGGATGGGCCAGCCCGGTTCCGCCTTCTGGATCCAGGTTTCAGCGAAGATCTTGCGGATGTCGTCGACCCGGTCGGCCTCGAACTTGTTGGCCGTGGCGATCTCCTGGTAGAGGGTCGCGCGGTCGGTGTTCTCGGCTTCCACGAGCCGACGCACCGTTGCCTGATCGCGCAGCGGAACCCCGTCCAGGTTGCGCACCACGAGCATTCCGTCCTTACCGATGCCGACCCGTCCCTGGGAAAGTTGCGGCTTCAGTTGGGCGGCGCGTGCCGTCATCTGGCCCTTGATGGCGCGGATGGCGGCGGTGGTGACGTTGATATCGACGTCCTGGGCGTGCGCGGCGCGCGGCAAGAACGGTGACAACCAGGACGCCCCGGGAGCGGGCTCCGCCTCCGGCGTGGCGGCCGCGCCGCTGCCGGCGTCGCCCCAGGTTTCCTCGACGATCTGTTCCGCGGCGCGTCGCACTTCGGGGGCGGGGAAGTAGATGTTGACCGTGATGCATCCCGCGACCAACACCGCGATCGCGAAGGTGGACGCCTCTGCGGGTGTTCGTTTTCTCATCTCTCTTCACCTTTCTCGTCTTCGCGCGCCGCCGCGGTCGTCACGCGCTGGAGCCGGCGCACCATGTCCGGAAACGAAATGACCTGGGTGTGGCTGACGACGTTGACGCTCGGCGGCAGTCGCGACCCAACAACGAGGTACTCCTTACCGTCGATCGTCTCGACGCCGTGAAGTTCGAACCGGTCGTTCTCGAGCCGGCATTTGAAACCCATCTTCGCATATCGGTACTCGTCGAAGAAACTCAGGATCCCCTGGCTGAGCGGGTCGCCGCCGGAACCGCCGAGGATCGAGAGTTGTTGGATCGCGGATACGCTGACGCGCTGCGAAACGCCGGATCGTTCGACCGTCTCCATCCAGGCATCGAAGCTGAGCGGCTGATTGTCGACGATCACCAGGTTGTTGGCGGCTCCGCGCACGATCCCCGAGATGCGGCCGATCTCCAGCGTCTCGGTGACGCGATGGAGCGAGATATCCTCGAATTCGAGATCCAGGCCGAATGCCGGCAGCGGCGAGAAGGCCCGATCGATGCTGAGATTGCGCACAGCGATGCTGCCTTCGAAAACCGCGATGCGGATCTCGCCTTCGCTGCGCACCTCCGAGCCGAGCGCGGTGATCTTCGGGATGGATCCGCTGATCGTGCCCCGCAGCGGCGGCAGACCCGCGGCCGCGGACAGCGCCGCGAGATCCAGCTCGACGACCGCCACGGCCAGGCTCGCACGCGGTTGCGGCGCGAGGATCTCCGAGACGGTGAACTCTCCGATCTCCAGGGATCCGCCGAACAGCGGCACCGCGACAGGCGCCGCCAGGCCGATCGAGTTATCGCGGACCGTCAGCGGCGCGGACACATCTTCGATCACGGTTTCGCCCCACCGCAGGGAGCCGATGCGGAGTTCGCCGGATTCCCTCGCGTCGCCGTTGCCCGCGCCGAACCGCAACGGCAGATCCAGTCGCACGGCGCGGACGGAAGCGGCGGGATCGTTCGCGGCCAACGAGGCGTCGCGCAGCCGTAGTTCGCCGGTGAGACTGAACTCAGCGTCGCGGCGTTCGTACACGACGTGCGCGTCGAGGCTCCCGCCGACCGCCATCTCCGCGAGGAACGGATGGCTCTCTTGGAAAGGGTCGCGCACGGCGAGCGCGTACAGTCGTTCGATGTCGTCGACGTCGATGCGCAGGTCGGCAACTTCCGGAACCGCCGTCGAGCTCAGGCGTGCCGCGCCGCGGACCGCGAGATTGCCGACATGCGCGTCGATGTCGGAGAGGGCGAATCGCATGCGCTCGTCGATTGTGATCGTCGCCGCCACCGTGGTGGGGTAGCGCGCGACCTCGGCGTAGAAGCGATCCCACAGGACCTCACCTGTCTTTGCCGACACCGAGAGCTTGACGACGGGCCGACTCGCCGCCCCGAAAAACCCGTCCAGTTTGCCCGTGAGGGCGAGTCCCTCGACGACACGTGTCGAAGTTTCGTCGCTCGCCTTCAGCGGGTCCACTGAGAGCGTACCGACGGCGCGCGCGCCGCCGTCCGCGAGCGCGACCGATCCGATGAAGATCGCGGCGGGGGTGCTGCCGGTCAGTCCGCCGGCCTTCCAGGCGATGTTATTGACGCGCAGTCCCGGTTCGTCGAAGACGACGCGATCTTCCTTCACGGTGAATGGCCCATCGATGGCACCGGAGACTTCGAGGCCGTCGGCGCGGTAGCGCAGTTCGCGCACCTGTAGCGAGCCGCTGCCGCTCAATTTGCCGAGTGCGCCGGACACTTCCGCCGACAGATCGAGGACTCCGGCGAGGGCCTCGCTATCGCCGAATCCGAATCGCTCGGCCAGGGTTCCGAGCGGCACGCCGCTCCAGGTCACCGCGGTGGGAAATTCGAATCCGCCGTCGCCGGTGACGACGGCTGCCGCGGCGGTCATGGGGGGCAGGGCCGGGTCGACATTCAGGAAGAGTTGCACGTCTTGTGCCGCCGCTTGCAGCGCGTCGACGGTAACGGTGATGGGACCGATCGGCTCGCCGGCCGCTCCCGCCAAGATGTAGCCGTCTTCGATGTCCAGCGTGCGGAACGGAAGGACCAATTGCGTCGGCGCCCCGGCCGCCTGCGCCCTGGGCAGGCGATCGGCGTCGAGGCGCGGCGACACCAGCCCGACGGCGACAGGCTGCCCGGCGAACAGGCCCGTCGGAGAGAGCCGCACGGTGACACGCTCGACGGTGAGGAACGGCTCGGTCTCCGTTTCGGCGACTTTGATGTCCGCGAGGTGGAGGCCGAGGTCATAGCCGAGGTGAAGTTCTCCGAGGGCGACATCGAAACCGCTCGCCGCTGTCGCGTTGCGCTCGGCCCACTCGCGCAAGGCATCCGCGCTGCTGAGCCAGGGGAGCACGAGGTAGAGGGTGCCGACCGCTACCAACAACGACAGGGACGCGCGCCGCCACCACCGTGGTCGTCGTGGCGGAGGTTCCCGCGGCGGGGCTTGATCTCGAGCCGACATTTCGATGGGTCTTCTTCGATTCGCGCCGCGCGCCCCGCCGACGTCGCGCCGCCGCCCCCCCGCGAGTTCGTCGCGGGCCGGCGTCACCAGGTGTGGAGTTCGGGAAGAACCTCTTCGGCGAACAGTTCGACGCTGTCGCGCATCTCGTTGAAGGGCATCCCGCCGTAGTTGACGATCATGTTGAGTTCAAAGTCACCGAGAAGTCGCCGTCGTTTGCGCAGCTTGTCGACGATCTGTTCCGGCGTTCCGTACGTCTGCACGTCGCAGTATGTCTGCACAGCGGTGTCCAGTCCAACTTCGCGGAACAGTTCGCCGGCGGTAGCGTAATAGTCGTACCCCTTGGCCGACTTGAAGTGCTCGCTCATGATTTCGTAATGGGCGACGATCGTCAGGAAGTAGTTGGCCATGTATTCGCGGCCCTTCTCCACGGCCACCGTTGGATCGCGGTGGCAGAACATCAGGTCGCCGGTGAGCGGCGGCGGCGGCGGGCCACCGTGATTCGCCTCCCACGTATTGCGGAACGACGCCCACGAACCCTCGGCGAACATCTCCCACGGCTGCTGTGAGAAGATCATCAGGCGGGCGCCGAGTCGCGCCGCCTGCTCGACCGATTCCGGCGACATCCCGACGCAGTAGAGGCGGTCGCGAAATCCGGCCTTGGGACGCGGGCGAATCTCGGCGCGTGGTTGCGGGTAGAACGGTCCGTTCCCTTCGATGAACCCGGAGTCGAGTGCGTCGACGATCATCCGGGCGGCTTCGTCGAAGCGCTCGCGCGACTCGCCCATGTCGAGACCGAAAGTGTCGTACTCTCGCCGGGCGAGGCCGCGCCCCAAGCCGAGAACCGCGCGACCGTGCGAAAGATGGTCGAGAAACGCGATCTTCTCCGCAACGCGCAGGGGATCGTTCCACGGCACGATCACCGCGCCGGTGCCGAGCCGGATACGCGAGGTGCGGCCGGCGATGTAACTGAGATACTGCACGTTGTCCGGGCATGCGGAATAGTCCGTGAAGTGGTGCTCCGCCGCCCAGAACTTGTCGAATCCCAGGCCCTCGGCCATGTCGGCCAGAGCCAATTCGGACGCGACCATATCCGAGTCGGAGCCTCGGCCCAGGTAGTTCTGAAAAATGACCAAGAGTCCGACGTCCATGGTGCCTCCTCGTGGGCTGCGCGGCGACCCGGGTCCCTTAGCACGTCCATCCCAGCTCCCGACAGGGTTGAGTTGACAGTATAAATTTACAGCGTAAGGTTCGCCGCGATGCCGCGTGAACTCACCGACACACAGGTGGATTCGTTCCGCACGGCGCTTTGCCGGGTCGCGGTCGACTTGTTCGTCGAGCGCGGCTACGAGGCGGTCACGATCCGCGAGATCACGCGGCGCATGGGCTGCAGCGCCATGACCCCTTATCGATATTTCGCGAACAAGGCGGAGATTTTCGATGTGGTCCGGGGCGAGTGCTTTGCGCGATTCGGCGGGTGGATTCGCGCCGAGGTCGAGACGTTCGACGAGAGCACGGCGCCGCTCGACCGCCTCCGGGGTCTTGGGAGGTGCTATGTCCGCTTCGCTCTGGCCGAGCCGCGCGCCTACCGGGTGATGTTCGAGGTCGAGCGCGTGAACCCGCCGCAGACCGTCGACGAGCGGGATCTCGATAGCTGGTACCCGCTCCTGGAGGCGACGCGCGCGGCGGTGGACGCTGGGGACATCGCGGGTGATCCGGACGTCTTGGCGCATCTCTATTGGGCTGGCCTGCACGGGATCGTGGCGCTGCACCACGCCGGGCGGCTGCAGCTCGGCAAGTCGATCGACGACCTCGTCGAGCCGGCGCTCGATCTGTTCTACGGGCGGCGCCGATGAGAGCGGCCGTCGCGACGTTGATTGTCGCGATGGGCGCGCCCATTGCCGTGCATCCGGCCGAGTTGCTGCCGGTGGTGAGTGTGGTGGTAACCCCGGAGCACGGTCTCGACATCGAAGATCAACTCATCGGCCGGGTGACCAGTGCGCGCCGCAGCGAGCTGGGGTTCGAACGCGGGGGTCGCCTGGAGTCGGTTTGGGTGGAGGCGGGCGATGCCGTCGTGGCTGGTCAGCGACTCGCCGCTCTCGACGTCCGGCAATTGGAAGCACAGCGGCGCGAGACCGCGGCGCGTTTGACCGCGGCTCGCGCGGATGTGAGCCGCTTTCGCGCGCAACTCGAGCTCGCGGCGACGACTCGCAAGCGACAGACGGACCTGTTCGATCGAGGAGTGGCCGCCGCGCAGGAGCGGGACGAAGCGGTGTTCAACGAGCGAGCGTTGGAGGCGCAGCGCGGCGCAGCCGAGGCCGCAGTCGTCGCGACCGAGGCGGCGCTTGCCAGCGTGGACGTGGCGCTTTCCCTTTCCACCTTGCATGCCCCGTACGACGGTCTGGTCACGCGTCGCCACGCGCATGAGGGATCCATCCTCGCACCGGGCGTCCCGGCGCTAGCGGTGATCGATGCGCAGCGCGAGGTTCGCGTCGGTGTGCCGCTGGGCAAGCGGGCGCAGTTGCGGATCGGTGAGCGATACCCGATCGAGATCGCGGGCGTGGAGTCCATGGCCGTGCTGCGTCGCATCGTCGAATCCGTGGACGCGCCGACGCGAACGATCGAAGCGGTGTTCGAACTCGACGCTGGCGGCGCGGCGGTCGACGGCGCGGTTGCCCGCCTCCGGCTCGCGTCGCGCATCGAGCAGCCGGGATTCTGGGTCCCGGTGACGGCGCTCACCGAAGGTCGTCGCGGACTTTGGTCGGTGCTCGTCTTGCTCCCCGCCGAGGGCGCGCACCGCGTCGAGCGCCGCGACGTCCAACTGTTGTACGTGCAGGCGGATCGCGCCTACGTGCGCGGCGCGGTCGCTGCAGGGGAGCGAGTCGCGACCGCCGGACTCGAGCGAGTCGTCCCGGGCCAACTGGTGCGCGCTGTCGACGGCTGACGGATCGTGCACAACCTGTTTTATCGCAACCCTCGGCTGACGATTCTCGTCGTCGGGTTGATCCTCGTCGCCGGCACGGCGTCGCTACGGAGCCTACCGCGGCAAGAGGATCCGGCGCTGAGCCGCCGCTTCGCGACGGTGACGACGTTCTACCCCGGGGCCACGGCGGAGCGGGTCGAGTCCCTCGTGACCGATCGGATCGAGAGACGCGTTCTCGAGCTGCACGAAGTCCACGAGGTGCAATCCGTGTCGCGCAGTGGCGTTTCGGCGCTGCGTCTGGAACTCGGCGATCAATACTACGAGGACGATGTCGACGAGATCTGGTCGAAGGTTCGCGACAAGATCGCCGACGCGCGCGCCGAGATGCCGGCCGACACGGGGCCGACCGAGTTCAAGGATATTACGACGACCGCGGCGACCCTGGTCGTGGCGTTGCTGTGGGACGCCGAGGGCCCTGTCCAGATCGATCTGCTGTCGCGCATGGCCTCGGAACTCGAGAATCGGTTTCGTTCCTTTCCGGGTACCAAGGAAGTCGAGGTATACGGCGGCGCCGATGAAGAAGTGCGGGTCACGGTGGACCCGGCGGTGCTGGCGGCGGCTGGGCTCAGTGTCGCCGACGTGGCGATGTCGATTGGCGCCGCTGATACCAAGGTGCCGGCCGGGTCGACCCGGCGTCAGAACAGCGACTTGTTGATCGAGGTGAGCGGGGAGTTGGATTCCCTGACGCGCGTCCGGGAGGTTCCGCTTCGCAGCGCGGCCGACGGTCGACTGATGCGCGTGGGAGACGTGGCCACGGTGGAGAAGGCGGTTCGCGAACCGCCCGGGACGATCGCACTGATCTCCGGCGAGCGCGGCGTGGTGGTCTCCGCCACCATGGAGCCTCTGTACCGCGTCGACCTGTGGGCCGCGAAGGCCCGCGCCGTGGTCGCCGACTTTGCCGATCAGGTTCCGACTGGGATCCAGGTGGAGACGATCTTCGATCAGAGCGTCTACACGGAGGAGCGTCTGGGCACATTGGGGGCCAACCTGATCCTGTCGTCGATGATCGTCATCGCGGTGCTCGTCGTGATGATGGGATTGCGTTCGGCGCTGGTGGCGGCGACGGCGCTGCCGCTGACTCTGGGGATGGCGCTGGCCTTGCTGCACGCGACCGGATTCCCCCTTCACCAGACATCGATCACGGGTCTGATCATCGCGCTCGGGTTGCTCATCGACAACGCGATCGTCGTCGTTGACGAGTACTCGACCGTCCTTGCCGAGGGCGGCACCGCTGGGGACGCTGTGACCGAAGTGGTGCGCCGGCTTTTCGTTCCCCTTTTCGCTTCGACGTTGACGACGGTGCTGGCCTTTCTGCCGATCATTCTCATGCCCGGCCCCGCCGGTGAGTTCGTCGGCCCGATCTCCGCGGGTGTGGGTCTGTCCGTCTCGAGTTCGTTCTTTCTGTCGATGACCGTGATCGTCGCGCTCGCTGGCTTCTTCATCCGTCCTCGTCGCGACTCCGAGGCGCGGCGGTGGTGGCGCGACGGCTTGTCGAGTGCTCGCCTTACGGATTGGTTCGCCCGCGTGCTGACGCGTTGTCTGGAGCGACCTCTCCTCGGCGTCGGTGGCTCGCTGCTGCTGCCGATTCTCGGATTTGCCGCCGGCGCGACACTGGTCGAACAGTTCTTTCCAGCCAACGACCGCAATCAGTTCCAGGTGCAGATCCGACTGCCGCCGCAGGCGTCGCTCGCCGCGACACACGACGCGACAGTCGCCGTTCGCCAGGCGGTGCAGCGCCACGAATCCGTGGTGGACAGCCATTGGTTCATCGGCGGCGACAGCCCGCGCGTGTTCTACAACATGATGACCGCTGAGGATGGGGTCGCGAGTTACGCGGGCGGCTTCGTGACGACGAAGTCGACAAGGGCGACGGAGGATCTCCTCCCCGCGCTGCAGCGCGAGCTGACGCGCGACTTTCCGTCGGCCGAGGTGTTGGCGGTGCCGTTCGAACAGGGGCCGCCGGTCAGCGCGCCGATCGAGGTTCGCCTCTCCGGCCCCGACGCCGAGACTCTGCGGGGTCTCGGTGACGAGTTGCGACGGATCATGGCCGAGACCGACGCCGTTACGTTCACCCGCGCGCAACTTTCGGGCGGGACGCCGAAGCTGGTTGTGTCGGCGGATGAGATCGAGGCCGACCTCGCCGGTGTCGATCTTCGCGACATCGCTGGGCGACTCCAGAACAACCTCGACGGCATCATTGCCGGAAGTGTGATCGAAGGAACGGAGGAGATCGGTATTCGCGTCCGGGTGAGCGACCTCGAGCGATCGCAACTCGAAACCATCGACACCTTTCGCGTCGGTGCGCTCAGCCGCACCGGCGATCCACTCGGCGGCGTTCCGCTGAGCGCCGTGGCGACGTTCGACCTGTCGCCGGAGAGTCCGACGCTCGCCCGCCGCAACGGCGTGCGGGTGAATACCGTCCAGGCGTTCCTCAGGCCGTACACGTTGATCGCCGAATCGCTCACCGATTTCCGCCGTCGATTGGACGAATCGAACTTCCGCCTCCCCGAAGGATATGGGCTCGAGTTCGGCGGCGAGGCGGAGCAGCGCGGCGAGGCGATGGGCAACCTCGCGCTCTTCGCGTTCCCGCTGTTCGTCGTGATGGCGGGAACGATCATCCTATCGTTCAACTCCTTCCGCATGGCCGCCATCATCTTCGCCGTTGCCATCCTCAGCGTCGGATTGGCGTTTCTCGGCGTCTGGCTGTTCGGTCATCCGATGGGATTCGTGGCCATTGTCGGAACGATGGGCCTGGTGGGTATCGGAATCAACGACGCGATCGTCGTGCTGAGCGCTCTGCGCTCGAGCGCGGGTGCGCGATCCGGCGACCTCGTGGAGACGCGTGAAGTGGTGCTCCAGGCGACTCGCCACGTTCTGGCCACGACGTTCACGACGATTGGCGGATTCCTGCCGCTGATCTACTTCGGCGGCCGATTCTGGCCGCCGATGGCGACCGCCATCGCCGGTGGCGTCGCAGGCTCGACCATTCTTGCGCTGTTCTTCGTGCCCGCGATCTTCCACTGGTTGGCGCGCCGCCGGCCCGCTGTCTGATTGCGCCGATCACCGGCGTGCAAAAAGGCTGTTGACCCTTCTCTGCACGGGAAGAATGCCGCCGATCGAGAACAGCGCCAGCGTCGTTGTCCACGGCGAGCCCTCCGCGACGGCGCTGTTTTCGTTCTCGGCCAGAGCGAGGTTGCTGCCGATGAAGTGCGTGACCTTCAGCATCGCGACCATGGCCGCCACGTGAAGGGAGAATGCGGCGATCGGGGATTGCAGCGGGACAGATCCGCCGCCGCCGACCACGAGGTTCAGGAAGACCGCGCAGTAGGCGGCCGAGAACAACACGGCGGCACGAAAAGCGCCGCGTGCGGGGCGTCGCGATGGGTCCACCAGGGCGTTGAGCGCGTGGCCGATCACCCACGACCAGCAGAGCACCAGCGCGACGCCGGCGAATACCGCCGTGGCAAAGAGCACCGACGGCTGGCTCGTCTGCCCTGTCGAGAGCGCGCCGATCGCGATCACGAACGGTATCGCGCCGACAACGGCGAGATTGCGCGGTTTGGTGTGCAACATTGCGTCCTTCATCGGGACCTCCATCGAAAGCGATAGTTGTCGAGTAACATATCGCGATAGTCTTGTCCACAGTCGGGCTGATCGGTACGGTGCGCATCGTGACGGATGCGAAACGCGGGGGTGGGTTTCGTGGCGCGGGCGGGCGGTTGCCAGAGCGGCGGGTGTTTCGGGAGTGACAGTGGATTGGTGGGTTCGTTGGAATCGTGAGCTGGCGCGTCCGGTGGACAACATGCCGCTGGTGTTGTTCCGCGTGATGTTCGGATTCCTGCTGTTTCTCGAAGCGGCGGGATCGATCGCGACGGGATGGGTCAACGAGGTGTACGTCGCTCCCGTTTACTCGTTTCCGCATATCGGCTTCGGATGGGTCCGGCCGTTACCCGGCGCCGGCATGTACGTGTACTACGCGGTGATGGCCGTACCGGCGCTGTTGGTGATGGTCGGCGCGTACTTCCGCCCGGCGCTCGCGCTGTTCACGACCATGTGGCTGGGCGTGTATCTCGGGCAGACGAGCAACTACAACAACCACTACTACCTCATGGTCCTGCTTTGCGTTCTGTTGCTGGCGACGCCGGCCAACGCCGATCTGTCGGTGGACGCGGAGCGCGGTCGGGTGAGGCGTTCCTCGACCTGTCCGCGGTGGTGTATCGGCATCTTCGTGGCTCAGATCGCGATCGTGTACTTCTACGCGGCGCTGGCCAAATTCGATCCCGATTGGCTAGCGGCGCGTCCGGTCGAGATCTGGATGCGCGCGAAGCAGAGCTATCCGGTTCTCGGCCCGCTGTACGTGCAGCCGTGGTTCAAGTGGTTCGTGGTGTACGGCGGGATTCTGTTCGACGGGCTCGTCGTGCCGCTACTGTTGTGGCGGCGCACCCGTTGGTTTGCGGTAGGTCTCTCCGTATTCTTCCACCTTTTCAACTCGTATACGTTCCGCATCGGCATCTTTCCGTACCTGGGGATCGGCTTCTGCATCTTCTTCTTCCCCGGTGAGGGCATGCGGCAGTGGCTGCGCTCGACGCGCCTCGGTCGTTTCTGCGCCGCCCCGGGGGCCGAGTCGACCGCCGGTGCCGCGACGACTTCGCCGCCCACCGTTGCGTTGGCCGTCTACTTCGCGCTGCAGTTACTCCTGCCGCTGCGCCATCACCTGTACGAAGGCAACCCGCACTGGACGGAGCAAGGGCACCGGATGTCGTGGCACATGATGCTCCGCACCAAGTCGGGAACCGCGGTGATGCGTGTCGTCGACCGGAAAACGGGCGAGTCGTGGGCCGTGCACCCCAGGGATATGTTGAGCCCCAAACAGGCGGAGCGGGTGGCGACGCGTCCGGACATGATGTGGCGATTCAGCCGGTACGTGCGCGAGCGGTACGAAAGAGAAGGGCGGGATGTGGCGGTTTACGCCGATACGCGCGTGAGCTTGAACGGGCGGCGGTCACAGCCACTGGTCGACACCAACGTCGATCTGTCGAGGGCGCCGTGGCCGTGGGTCGCGCCGCTGCCGTGGCTGGAGCCTCTGCGCGAGGACGTCGGCGGCGCCGTGCGGGACGTGGACAGAGGTCGCTAGGATCATCTATCGTGCGCGCAAACTTGGAGGCCCCATGCAGTTATCGAGATGGACGGTTCTGTTGACGGCGTTGGCACTCGTTTACGCGCTGGCGCACCCCCCTCGTGCCGACGCTCTTTCCACCGCGGAGGAAATCGCCCTCTGGGTCAGCGTCGGAGTTGTCGTATTCGCGGGCATCGTCATCGTCGGCACTGTGCTGACGCGCGAGGAATCCAAGATGTTCGTGATCGACCCCCCACCTCAGGAGGACGACGGCGCGCGTGGATTGGCATTCGGCCTCGCCTGCGACACCCCAAACGGACAGCCCGCCCTGGTTTGCTGGTAGCGGTTGCCGTGGCGCGCATGCCGTACCTCGAACCGACCCAGACCTGCCCCGCAACCGACCGATGATCTCGCTCGAGGTGCTCACCCAACTGAGCACCGGGTGCATCGTAACGAGCGGCATCAGTCTGCTCGTTGGGTGGTACTTCGTGCGCACGCGCCAGCTGACGCGGCATCGGTCGGCGATGCTCGTGGCGTCGAGCTTCGCCGCGCTTTTCCTGGTGTTCTACGTCACTCGATGGGCGATGTACGGCTCCAAGGCCTTTCCGGGGACGGGGGGCTGGAAGACCGTGTACTTCGTCAATCTGGTGCCTCACATCATCTTCGCCATGGTTCTGGCGCCCCTTGTGATCCGCCTGCTGTATCTCGCTCTGGGGAAGCGCGACTTCGTCTCCCACCGACGTCTGGCGCGATACGTCCTGCCCATGTGGCTGTACGTGTCGGCGTCGGGATGGCTGATCTACTACCTTTTGTACGTCAAGGCGTACTGATCCATGCGACTCGAGGAGCAGGTCGCTCTGGTCACCGGTGGAGGATCGGGGATCGGCCGGGCGATCGCACTGGCCCTGGCCGCCGAGGGAGCCCGGGTCGCCGTCAACGACTTGATCGAGGAGTCGGCGCAGGCGGTCGCGGAGGAGATCGAAGCGCGCGGGGGGACGGCCATGGCGGTGCCGGCTGACGTCGCCGACGGACGCGCGGTGTTGAAGATGTTCACGCGGTTCCTGACGGTGTGGGATCGCCTCGACGTCGTCGTCAACAACGCTGGCGCCCTGTTTCTGGCGCCGCATGTCGCCGCGAACATGGAGGCGCAAGTCGCGGAGCGCGCCGCCGGCGGCCCTGTGCGAACGGCATTGGCGGCGACCCGAACGCTCGAGGATGGCATCTGGCGGCGGACGTTCGCCATACACGTCGACGGCACGTTCCATTGCACTCGGGATGCCCTCAAGGTGATGGAGGTGCGGCGATCCGGGCGCATCATCAATATGGCGTCGATCGCCGGCATCTCCGGGCTGGCCGGGTCGCCCGACTACAGCGCGGCGAAGGCGGCCGTCATCGGATTCACCAAAGCCGTGGCGCGCGAAGTCGCGCACCTCGGCATCCGGGTCAACGCGATCGCTCCCGGCTTCGTGGAAACGCCGCTGCTGGCGGAGCTTCCCGATCTCGTCCGTCTCGCCATCCTGGCGCAGACGCCATCGGGGCGGCTCGGTACGCCGGAGGAGATCGCCGCCGCGGTCCTTTTTCTGGCGAGCCCGGAGGCCGACTTCATCACGGGCCAGGTTCTCAGCCCCAACGGTGGCTTTACGATCTGACGCCGCGATCTAGAAGACTCCAGGCTTCCAACGTGATGAAGTCGTCGCGCGCCCCTTACAAATCGAAGCCGTCAGGCGGGGCTAGACTCGGATGCCGGAACTGCGGGAATCGCGACGGCTCCTTCGAGGAGGCGAGCGGGCGGCTGAATCAGATCCCACGTGACGCCGACCCACGAAAGCATCTTGAGGATGTAGTACGTGGCGTCGATCTCCCACCAGAAGAACCCTTGGCGCGCCGAGTTCATGAAGCAGTGGTGGTTGTTGTGCCAACCCTCGCCCATGGTCATCAGCGCCAGCCAGAAGTTGTTGCGGCTGGTGTCGGTCGTGTCGTAGCGGCGCGACCCGTACACGTGCGCCAGCGAGTTGATCATGAAGGTGCTGTGCCAGAGCAGCGTGGTGCTGACGAAGAATCCCCATCCGAGCCAGCTGGTACCGCCCACCGCGTAGAGAAACGCCGCCAGCAGGAGGGGGGGCACGAGGAAATGCTCGTTGAGCCAACGCAGCTCCGGGTACTTCGCGAGATCCGGGATCTTGTCGAAGTGGGTCTCCTCGTGGTCGGACGAGAGGATCCACCCGGCGTGCGACCACCAGAATCCGCGCCGTGTCGGCGAGTGCACATCGCCCTCGAGGTCTGAGTACTTGTGATGGATGCGGTGATTGGCGGCCCACCAGAGGACGCCCTTCTGGACGGACATGCTGCCGAGAAACGCGAGGACGAATTGAAAGGCGCGCCCGGTCTTGAAGCTGCGATGGGAGAAATAGCGGTGATACCCCGCGGTGATTCCGAACATGCGCAGGAAGTATGTCGCGACGCAGACAGCGATAGCGCCGACCGAGAACTCCGTGAAGAAGACCAACAGGCAGGCGAGGTGCACCCCCCAGAACGGCACGGCCGAATAAGGACCGGGCTTGAGGAAGCGGGCGGGAAGGACGGTGTTCTGCATGGGCGACTCCAAAGCGGCAACGGCAGGGGCGGTGAGGGCTGCTGGCCCGGCAGCATGCCGAGGTAGGCGGTCGATGCTAGAGTAGCGGCCGCACTGTCACGGATCGGTCACCGAATCGGCACGCTCTGGTAAAATTCGCATGGAATTCTCGCTCTACCTCCACATCCCCTACTGCGACTCGAAATGCCCGTATTGCGATTTCAACTCGCATGCCGCGCGCCGATGGCCGGAGGCGCGATACGTGGCGGCGCTGCGTCGTGAGATGGCGGTCGCGGCCGACGACCCGGCTTGGCGCGGCTCGACGATCGGTACGATCTTCTTCGGCGGCGGCACACCTTCCTTGTTCGCGCCCGAGTCGATCGGGGCACTTTTAGAGGAAGTCGGGCGACAATGGACCTTGGCCGCTGAGCCCGAGATCACCCTGGAGGCGAACCCCGGAACGGTCGACGTCACCCGGTTGGAGGGGTTTCGCGCCGCGGGCGTCAATCGCTTGAGCTTCGGCGTCCAGTCCTTTCAGGAGCGGTTCCTGCGTTTGCTCGGGCGAATCCACGATGGCGCGACGGCGATTCGAGCGGTCGAGGACGCGCGCCGGGCGGGTTTCGATGACGTCAATGTCGACCTCATGTTCGCGGTTCCTGGCCAGACCGTCGACGAATGGCGCGCGGATTTGACGCGGGCGATCGATCTCGGAACGACCCACGTCTCGGCCTACAACCTCACGTTCGAAGAGGGGACCGCCTTCACCGCAATGCAGCGCCGGGGCGAATTACAGGCGTTGGACGACGAGACCGAGATCGAGATGTACGAGGTGACGGAGCGCACGCTCGCGGCGGCGGGCTTCGAGCGATACGAGATCTCCAATTACGCGAAGCCAGGACGCGCCTGCCGGCACAACTTGCAGTACTGGAGGCTTCGGCCGTACCTCGGGGTCGGGGCCGGTGCCCACTCGTTCGCTCCCCCTTTCCGGCACTCGAGCAACGAGCGGGGCCCGGAGGCCTACATGAGGCAGGTCGAGTCGGACGGTACGGCGGTGGCGTGGAGCGAGACCGTGTCGCCGAACCAGGCGAGGGGAGAGTTCGTGTTTCTCGGACTCCGATGTCGCGAAGGGATCGAGGCGCGGGAGTTCATGCGCCGCTTCGGTGTGGAGTTCACCGAGGCCTTCCCCCACAGCGGCGCGCTTCGCGATGGAGGCCTGCTGCTCGAGGACCGCGGCCGGTGGTGTCTCACCGAGCGGGGGCGGCTCATCTCCGACGAAGTGTTCGCCACCTTCGTCTGAGGGGGGCGGAGGCGGACGGCTTCAGGCGACCGCAAGGTAGTCGCGCAGCGGCTCAAAGCCGCGCCCGCGCAGCTCGGTCTCGATCGCCTCGCGGGCGCCGAGCACGCCGACCGCGGCTAAGACGATGCCGTCTTCGCGCCGAATCGTGGCGGGCGATTCCACGGTGTACCCTTGCACGGTGCGACCGATCTGGTGGTCGAGGTAGTCGACGATGCGGCGGATCTCATAACCTCGTGCGCGGAGGCACCGCGTCCAGCGGCGAGCGGCGGGTCCGGCACCCCAGATCTGCAGCGGGCGCGTCACGGGTACGAGCGACGGGAAGTGACGCAGCTTGGTCTGGAAGAAGTTGGCCTTCGAATAGCGCGCGTCGTTGCGCGAGAGGCGTCCGCCGGACTCGCGCCACCGCAGGAGAACCTGCGCGACCTTCTCGACGCGAGCGCCGCCGATCACCATGCGCAGCCATAGGTCGTAATCCTCGGGCCCGTCCGTCTCGAGGTACCCGCCGGCTCTTTCGAATGCCTCGCGGCGGAACATGGTCGACGGATGCGGCAGAGGGGACTCGACGAACATCGCCGCGCGGATCTCGTCGTCGCTGATGAGGCTGTTGATCCACGCCTCGTAGCGCAGCATCCCGCCGGCGAGCCGCGCCCGCGGGAAGCATTCCACCAGGCAGCTCACCAGGTCGAGATCGGCGCGCCGCGCCGCGGCGACCTGCTGTTCGAGCCGGGTCGGGTGCGCGACGTCATCGGCGTCCATCCGCGCGATCCACGGCCCGCGCGACTCTCCCACCCCCAGGTTGAGGGCTGCGACGAACGACTTATCGCAGTGAACGACGCGAAACCGGCGGTCTCGCGCCGCGTACTCCCGCGCGAGGGCTGGGGAAGAATCTTGCGACGAGTGGTCGACGAGGATGCACTCGAATTGTTCAAACGACTGGTCGCGGATCGAGTCCAGTGCTTCGATCAGAGTCGCGACGGCGTTTCGGAAGGGGAGAACCACACTGACGACGGGTGGGGCGGTTCTCAAGAAAGTACCTCCCGCGACAGGAGGTCGAGGGTGATCGCGCCGACGAACATCTCGCTGCGAATGCGCAACAGCACGTGCTCGGCATCGCCGGTGACCCAGATCGTCGCGTCGCGCAGCCGCTCGTCGGGGGGCTGCGAAAACGCCGCGAACGCCCGGGCCCACGGCGCCCAATTCATGCGGGTCGGTCGGGTTTTACTTCGGCAACGCCGTTGCCCGAGGTCTCCTCGTCTCCGCCTTCGATCCCCTCGACCGACTTGCGGAAATCGCGAATGCCGCGCCCGAGGGCTCCGCCCAGTTCGGGTAGTTTTCCGGGGCCGAAGACCACCAGCGCGATGACGAGGATGACGACCAGTTCCGTTGCACCAAGACCAAACATTTCAGGTTACCTCCAACCGGCACCCTAACACGTGCTCCCACATGGTTCGAAGGATAAAGAAGCCGCCGGGCGTCCTATCTCGATCGCTCCACCGCGACGTCGACGTACAGTTCCCTGCCGATCGCGTCCAGGCGCTCGCGAAGCAGCCCCTCGTCGACGCCGCCGGGCACATCCATTTCGATACGCATTGTATAGAAGGGGGCGCCGGACTCCGGTTCAGGGCGGGACTGCGTCTCCATCTGCCGAATACTGATTCCGTGATCGGCGAGGCAACGCGAGACCCTGGCGACGATGCCCGCCTTGTCGAGGCCGGTGGCGTGTAACACGTAGCGCGCGTGGTCCGTCTCCCGCGGCACTCCCGCCGGATCGCTCTCCAGTGGACGGAAGAACACGGTGAGCCGTTTTTCCCATTCCAGTCGCTTACACGCGGCCGCCAGGCGCTCGCGAACGTCTTCACCCTGCCCACTCAGGAGCAGCAGGACGGCAAACTCGGTCCCCAGCACCGTCATGCTGGAGTCTTCGAGGTTGCAGTCGCACTCGTAGATCAGTTGGGAGAGGTCGGCGACGATTCCTGGGCGGTCGCGGCCGATGGCCGAGAGGGCAAACCACTGTTTCATGGCGGGCATGCTATCTCGATCGGGTGCGCTCTTCCAAGCGCGCGCCCCCTATCGGCTTGTTTGCGGAGTGACGACGACGTGCCACAACCGAATTGACCGAAGCTGGACCGGCGGTGTAGGCTCCGGCGTCGAACCTAAAGGAGGTCATTTGGCATATCGCGGAAGAGGTCCCCGTTTCGTCCCGCCACCGGAGGAACAGCATCGCATCAATCGCAAGATTCGCGCACCCCAGGTCCGCTTGATCGGTGCCGAAGGCGAGCAGGTCGGCATCGTGCCGATCGCGGACGCCATCCGCCGTGCTGAAGAGGCGCAACTCGATCTTGTCGAGATTGCAGCCACCGCGCAGCCGCCGGTGTGTCGAATTCTCGATTACGGAAAGTTCAAGTACCAGCAGCACAAGAAAGAGTCGGAGGCCAAGAAGAAGGCCACGACGACGACCGTCAAGGAACTCCGGCTCGGATATCGGACCGACAGCGGGGACATCAAGCGCCAGATCGAGAAAGCCAAGCAATTTCTCGAGGCGGGCGACCGGGTGAAGTTCCTGCTGCGATTTCGCGGCCGTGAGATGGCTTACCAAGACCTCGGACGAAAGAAGTTGCTCGAGGTCTGCGATGCGCTCGAGGACTGTGGGTTGCGAGAAGGCGTACCCCGCATGGAAGGCCGAATGATGGGGATTCTACTCGCCCCGTCGAAGAAGAAGGCGAAGCCCAGGGCCGCGGGCGGCAGTGACGCGACGAAGGCCGCGTCGACCGGCGGTGACGCGGCGAAGGCAACGCCGACCAGTGACGGTGCGGCGAAGTCTGGGCCGTCCGATCCGGCCGTCGCTGATGTGGCGGCCGACGCGCCATCCTCCGAAGCGACCGAAGCGACCGAGGCGCCGACGCCCCCGGGAACCTCACCGGCGGCGAGTTGATTCGCTCAATCCTGCCGAATGCGGACCCGGCGCCCCGCCAATTCTAACCTGCCCGCCGCCCACAATCGGATTGCTTCGGGATAAAGGCGGTTCTCCGCCTCGTGGACGCGCGCTGCGAGGGTTGCTGGTGTGTCGTCGTCCGCTACTGTCACGGCCTCCTGCAGGATGATCGGTCCGTGATCGTACTCATCATCGGCGAAATGGACCGTGCAACCGGACACTTTGACTCCGGACTCGATCACGGCGCGGTGCACGTGCGCCCCGTAGTACCCGGCACCGCTGAAAGCGGGAATGAGCGCGGGGTGAATGTTCAGTACGCGGTAGCGGTAGCGCGATCGCGGATCGAATAGCGACAGGAAACCCGCCAGGATGACCAGGTCCAGGTCGAAATGGGCGAGTTCGCGGTGTAGCGCGTCGTTGAATTCGTTGGTGTCGGAGAATCCATTGCGCGGCACCGTGCGCGTTGCGAGTCCCGCGGCGCGGGCGCGGTCGAGTCCCGCGACACCTGATCGGGACGCGATTACGACCACTACTTCGGCCGACAGCCGTCCCGCCGCGATTTCTTCGAGCAGGTTCTGCAGCGTCGTTCCGCCGCCCGAGAGCAACACCGCCAAGCGGACGGGACGACCCAGTTCGCGGCCGGGTGGGGAACTCGTCGGATCGCTCATCGCACGGTGGGGACGGATCAACGAAACAGCGATCGGCGGTAAAAGCGCAACTCGTCGATCGACTCGCGTACGTCATCGAGCGCCAGGTGCGTCTTCTTCTTCTCCGGCATCGACGAGGGGCCGGGGTACCATCGCCGGGCGAGCTCCTTGATGCTGCTTACGTCGACGATGCGATAGTGCATGTACGACTCGAGCGTCGGCATATAACGGGCGAGGAATCGGCGATCCTGCCAGATCGAATTGCCGCATAGCGGTGACGTTCGTTCGCGAGTGAACTGGCGGACGAATTCGAGTGTGAGCCGTTCGGCGCGCGCCATGTCGAACTCGGAAGCTCGCACTCGCGCGGTGAGGCCGGAGGCGCCGTGGTGTTCGCTGTTCCAGGCATCCATGGACGCAAGCACCGAGTCGCTTTGGTGGATTGCGAACACCGGACCTTCCGCTAGTACTTCGAGCTGCGCGTCGGTGACGATCGTCGCGATCTCGATGATCGTGTCCCGGTCTGGATTGAGACCGGTCATCTCGAGGTCCATCCAAACGAGGTTGAGATCTTTGTCGTCTCCGCCTGTCACGCCGATCTCCCGAGCTGTCTCATGTCCGTCGACATCTAGCTGCCCAACCGGGGCGTGTCGACTCGATCACCGTGGCACAAAAAAGCGGGCGGGTGTTCCGTCGAACACCCGCCCGCTTCAATTGCGAGTCGCGCTGTTAGCGGCGAATCAGCTGCGTCGCAGACGCCACGCCAGGCCGATCGACATCAGCACGATCAACACGGCGGCGCCGGTCGCTCCCACCGCCGGAATCGGCGCGGGCGGCGACGCGACCTGGAGCACCGCGCCCGGCAGACCGTTGGTCGTGTCGAAGGCTTGGATACTTTCGCCACCGACGAGTGGGCGACTCAGAGAGGCGATGAAACTTCCTCCCGGGCCGGCCGTGGCCGTGCCAAGCACCTCACCACCCGGAACCGTGCGAATCTCCACCGTTGCATTGGGCGCCGCGGTTCCGGCGACCGTGCTCGATCCGTCCGTCGCTCCGGTGTTGATGCGTGGCGTCGGGATCGGCGTGTTGGTCGGGGTATTGGTGTGGGTGGAAGTCGGCGTGATCGTCGGAGTGTTGGTGAAGGTCGGCGTGTTCGTCTGGGTCGGCGTGTTGGTCGGCGTCAAGGTGTTCGTCGGCGTGTTCGTCGGTGTCGAAGTCGGAGTGATCGTCGGCGTATTCGTGTTGGTGGGGGTGTTCGTCGGCGTCGGCGTCGGACCGTCCGTAGGGGTGTCCGTCGGCGCCAACGTGTTGGTGTTGGTCGGAGTGTTGGTCGGAGTCGAGGTGTTGGTCGGAGTGTTGGTCGGAGTCGAAGTGTTGGTCGGACTTGAAGTGTTGGTGGGAGTATTGGTCGGCCCCGCCAGGCCGTTGATCGTGAGCTGCCCGGGCGACGACACGAGATTCACGGTAATCGGCCCTGACGCACCGGCCAGGCCGGAAACCGTCAGCGGAAAAACTCCGGTCGGCGCAGTGCCCGACACGTTGAACGACCAAGTCATGATCGAGCCGCTGCCATCCGGGAGGACGACCGCCCCGCCGGCGTCGGATAGGTTGAACATCACGCTGCCGGTTCCCGGGCAGCTGGTGCCGGAGATTTCCGGCGTCCCGGTTGTCCGCCCAGCCGTCGTCACGGACTGTGCCGTGAGGTGCGTACACAGCGCCGCGTCGAAGTTGATCGAAAAGGTCAGCGCGGTGAGGCCGTTGATTACATCGTTGGTCGCTGTGGTCGCCGAGATCACGACCTGCACGCCGGCATCGCCTTGCGTCGCGACCGCCGCGCCTACGCCAAGTGTTCCACTGTTGCTGACGCCAGCAGACGCTGCCGTCGCAACCGCTACCGAAAACACCACCAAGGCGAGTTGTTTGAGCCTGCTCATGACACGAGCCCCCTTAATTCTTCTCCACCATAGATACCGCGCACGACCCGACCTCCGGTCAACCGGCAAAAACGTGGGCTTGCATACCACGCAATCTCCGGCACGGCAAGGGTAAACGGGCACACGGATGGCTTGGCGGGGTGGGGCGCGCGGGCGGCGTTCCGGCATAGGCCCTGAGCGGGGTACTGGCGCGGATGCGGGCCCTTTCCCGCGCCGGAGCGCGGGATGTCGTCTTGTATCCGGCGCCGGACTCAGGGGCAGAGGGCGTCGACGTTCGCGCCGATCGCCTGATCCGACGGGATGGTCGGATCGAGTTGGCGGAACAGCGGAGGTACGACCGTTTGCAGGTTCGACAGGGATCGGAAGATGTACACCCCGTCGGTGCTGGCCTGGGTGGTGCCTTTGCCGTCGACGTTCATCAGGGTCAATACGGTGTTGACGTTGTCGAGAATGACCGGGTCGAGCGGAATGCCGGGAATCAACTGACGGAACGCGGTCGGCACAACCGTCTGCAATGTCGGAGGCAGAGACCGGAAGATGTAGACCCCATCGGTGTTCGCCGCTGCCGACCCATTCGCGTCGACGTCCAGGGCACAGGTCGTGACGCGGAGGGTGCCGTTGCTGACCTGGCAGCTCGGGGTGCCTTCATTGAGATTGCACTCGAGGAAGGTGAGGTTGCTTAGACCGGGGTTCACCCCGGCGAAGTCGATTTCGAACAGTGCGCCGCCCCCGGTCAAGGGGTTGGTGCAAGCCATACTGATCTGGACTTCGTTGTTTGGGTTTGCCGTATTGACCTCGATCGCGCAGGCATTGGTGATTGCCGTTTTCCTGACCTGCGTCGCCACCGCGATGCTGCGGTTGTACTGGACGCGAAAGAGGGCCGCTTCGACCCCGGTGGCACTGTCGATGGCGATCTTGACCGTGCGGAGGTTGGGATTGGGGATGGCCAGCAACGCGCCTACCGGCAGCGACGCGGTCGCGGCGAGAGCCGGTGAAGCGGCTGACATCGCCCCACAGAGTGTCGCGGCCGCCACCACCAATTTGATCGCGCTGAACATCATTTGTCTCCCGGGATCCGCTTCAGCGCCGTTCGCTACGGCGTGACATCCGAACGCGGACGTCGGTCTCATCCAAACGAACCTGTGCGGAAACGATCGCAGGTCGTCGACTGTCCGCCAGGATTTGGAACTCGACGACAACGACCGAGTTCGCCGGGGACGGAATCGACTTACCGCTCGCCAAGGCGATGACGAGCATGCCGCGATCCACGGTGGCCCAGCTGAGGATGGCGTCCTTGGCAGCACCGCGGCCGACCACGCCAACCGGACGGAGCACCTCGGGGTCGAAACCAATTCGCGCCTCGATGGCGTTGAAGCCGTTGGCTCCGCCGACGGAAAAGGGTACCCGGAGGCGGGTACGGTTGCGCCGCTCGGGCCCAATCGTAACCGTAGACGCACCCGGCTGACCGGCGCGGGAGAGGGCCGAGGTCGCACCGCCCGATCCAGTGTTCCAGTTGCCGGTGCAGTCGCCGAGGACGACGCCGAGGAAGTCCTGGCCGCTAGGTTGACCCGCTAGTGGGCTGAACTGAACCGCTCCCATCCGACAGGTGGTTCCGTTGTCGAGCAAAGGCGGCAGTTGCGTCTGGTTTTGCGAAGACGCCGCGCTCGGGATGAAAAGCCAATCCGATCCACAACTCGCCGCCGCTGGGAACGGGACCTGCGAACCGAGTGCGCGTTGCATGATTCGGGTCGCGTCCAGAGCACTCAAATTGCCGTCGCCGGTGACGTCGCAGGCCATTTGTTGCGGGTTGGTCAGGTCGCGCGAGTTCACCAAGTGCTGCAGAACATAGGAGGCGTCGAGGGCGCTGATGGCGCCAGTGGCGAATCCCGCTTGCTTGACCGGCTCGACCAGCCAGGTTGCCAGTGGCAACGCCGTCGCCGTGTACGACCCGCCTGAAGAAGTCGATTGCGAACCATTGGTCGGACCCATCACGTGCACGGTCACGCCGGGAACAGGAGCCTGCGTGATCGCATGGCGCACCTGGCCGGAAATGGCTCCCAGTGGTAACGGGCCTCCATATAGGGTCGTGAGGTCCTCCACCCATCGAATCGTATCTTTGGTGTGGGAGGGGGTGTTGTCAGAGATATAAGCGTGGCCGGTCGCGTCTACGGCGACGGCCGTGGGTTGACTGAAACTCGCCTCGGTAGCCGGACCGCCGTCACCGAGGTCGTCGAGCGGGTTGCCGCCGTCGCCGTCGATCGATCCCGTTGGAACTCCCGTGCCGACAGCGGTGTGGATCTTGGCGTCGGGCGTTACGACTCGGATCCGGAGGTTGGCGGAGTCGTTGATGAACACGTTGCCCTGCGAATCGACGGCGACACCATCCGGCAGCGCCAGGCTCGCGGAGATCGCCAATCCTCCGTCGCCCGCGTAGCGAAAGACACCATCGCCGGCAAGGGTGGTGATGATGAGGCCGACCGTCACCTTGCGAATCTTGTGGTTGCCGCCGTCGGCGATGTAGACGTTGCCGAGGCCGTCCGTGGCTACGTCCAGGGGGGTGGAAAGTTGCGCCAGCGTTGCCAACCCACCGTCGCCCGCGGCGCCGCGGGTTCCCGTACCGGCGAAGCGAATCACCGTGTTCGTATTGAGGTCGATGCGGCGGATCTTCTGCGAGGCTGGTTCCGTTACATAGAGGTAGCGTAGCGTGCCGCTGGTGTTCTCAAAAACAGCGAGCCCACTTGGGCGAACCACGGTCGCGGCAGCCGCGGGACCGTTGTCTCCGGTGCTGGTCGCCTGACCCGTTCCGAAGATCGTCGTGACAGTGCCGTTCGGCGCCACGCGCCTCACGCGATTGTTCGACGTATCCGAGAAGTATACGTTGCCGTTGCGGTCGGCGGCGACCCCCGCGGGGCTGGTCAGCGTCGCGTTGGTGGCCTGGCCTCCGTCGCCCGAAAAACCCGAGTTGCCGTTGCCGGCGACGGTGGTGATGACTCCGGTGCTGTTGATCTTGCGAATTCGTTGATTGAGCGTGTCGGCGATGTACAGGTTGCCGGACTCGTCGGTCTTGATCGCTACGGGCCCGTGTAGCTTTGCCGCCGTCGCCGGTCCGCCGTCGCCGCCGTGCTGCTCATTGCCGTTGCCCGCGTAGGTCGAAATCAGCGGGTTCGCGCCGGTGGTGACGTGGCGTATCCGGAAGTTCATTTCGTCGGAGACGAAGATGCCGAAACTGGGGTGGACAGCGATGCCGCCGGGTCCGTTGAACCGCGCCTGGGTCGCAGGGCCGCCGTCGCCCGCGAATCCAATGAAGCCGATTCCGGCAACGGTCGTGACGTTTCCGCCGTCGAGCGGAATCTTGCGAATGCGCTGGTTACCGCTGTCGCCGACGAACAGAGCATCCGCGACCGGGTCGTAGTCGACGTTCGTCGGATTCTTGAAACAGGCATTTTGCGGAGCGACATTGTCACAAAACGCGAACTGCCCCGTGCCCGCGAACGTGTAGATTTTTTCTGTGGCGCGCTCGACCATGCGAATGCGCTGGTTCAACAACTCCGCGAAATAGAGGTTGCCGTCATCGTCGACCCCGATTCCCCAGGGTCGTCCGATGCGCGCGTTGCTCGCCGGCCCACCGTCCCCGGAAAAACCGGACGTTCCGGTACCGGCGATCGTTCGGATGCCGCCGCCGGGGAAGACCTGGCGGATGCGTTCGTTCGTCGTATCGGCGATGAACACCGTCCCGTCGTTCTCGACGGCGATCGAAGTCGGGTTGTAGAGCTTCGCCGAAGTTGCCGGCCCGCCGTCGCCCGAATATCCCGACACGCCGGTCCCCGCCACATTCTGGATGATTCCCGTGGCTGCGACGACGCGCTTGATTCTGTGGTTACCGCGATCGACCAAATAAAGGTTGCCGGCCGAGTCGATGTCGACGTCCGAAGGGCCACGGAGCGTCGCGTGAATGGCCAGACCGCCGATGCCGTTGTCTCCCTCTTCGCCGTTGCCTGCTACGGTGGTGATGATTCCTGTCCCAGCGGCTATACGGCGGATCGAGTTGGATTGAACGTCAGCGAAATAGACGTTTCCCTGGTTGTCGATCGCCGCGCCGAGAGGCCGCATCGAAGCGCCCGTCGCCGGGCCGGTATCGCCGTTGCTGCCGCCGGCGAATACATCGATGATCCGGACATCCTGGGCGTAGGCGCTCGAGAAGAGCACCATCAATGCTACCAGCGCCGATGCGGTCACACGCTGTGCGCCCCGCCGTATCGGCACTGGTTGGACAATCCGCAACATCAACTCCCACACACTCCCGCGTCGGGGCCGGTACTCTGGCGAATAATGCATGGTTCAAGTGAAGAAGCAATCGTCGTACCATCGCCCGCCCCGCTCTTTCGCATAACGTAGGAGATGCACCCGATCGTCAGAATACGGCCCATTCGCCATGATCCGGCGCAAATTAACCGGCCGACCGGACAGCTCTCGGGATTCACCACACCGTTTTATTATGCGCGATGGGATTGAGCTCTGATTGCGTGCGCACCCTTAAGGGCCGTACGAAGGGCCTTACGAATCCTTCGAAATTAGCTGCGGATCCGGTGCCGGTACCATTCTGCCGATTTGTGATTGACTACCAACGGCATCGAATGGTAAGACGACGCGGTCGAAAGGCTCAGATGGGATTGGCTTCGCTAGGCGGGCCGGTTCGTCAACCTGGGGAGAAGGGTAAAGATGATGAGGATCAAGAGAAGTCTTGTGGCTGGCAGGCAGGTCGCGATGGCGGCCGCACTCCTGTCGGGTTTCGTGGCGCCGCAGGTGGCGAGCGGCCAGTTGGAAAGCCAGGTATTCCGTTCCGCGGACAGTACCAAGATCTACTGGATATTGCGGCATCGCAACTCGAACGATGTTGGCGTCGGCGTCGATGATGTCGCAATCACGTCGTTTGCCGCGTCGACTACGGCTGTCGCAGACAGCTGTTTGATTGCGGGCAACGTTGTGGCGATGACCCCGGCCGAATCGTGGTCCACCACTGACCTTGCGCAAGCGCTACCGATTGCGAACATCGTCAAGTCGGCTCGTATCACCGACGCGTCTGATCCGGTTTTCAACCCACTTGCGAACGGTGGAGCCGGCGGTGTGTGCGTCGGCAGCGGGTGCAATTCCTTGACGTTGGTCTGTGATGTACCGGCGAACTGCGTCGAGTTCTCGTTCGCGGGCGGAACGCCGGTTGGCAACGCAACAGGGACGGTGCCGGCGGCGGCGTTGGTTGAGCCTCTGTCGATTGGCGCCCCGGATGCAATCAGTTGCGCGATGAACAATCGCGCAAGCTACATCTTTGATGGCGTAGCTCAACCGGACGTCCTCAGCCCGTTGTGCGATCCTGCGCCCGCCTCTCCAGGCGTATTCACGTTGCCGAGTGCAGCGTCGACGCTCGGCGGAACCGATGGAACGTCGGTGATTTTCGCTTTCAACGTTGGAGCGGATGACTCGCTCGGGTTGGCGGTCAACGGTTTCGGCGTCGGCGACAACCAAGCGATTTGTGGCGGTGGGCCCGGCGAGGCGCGCGTCCTGAATGCTTCGGGCCAGGAGCTTACGGTTCCGGCGCCGATTCCCACGGCGACGCCGACGAGCACGCCCACCAACACGCCTACGAATACGCCGACGGCGACGCCGACGAATACGCCGACGAATACGCCGACGAACACGCCGACGAACACGCCGACGGCGACGCCGACGAATACGCCGACCAACACTCCGACGGCGACGCCGACGAATACGCCGACGAATACGCCGACGAACACGGCCACCCGGACATCCACCGCCACGGTGACGCCGACGCGCCCGCCGATCCCGGTGGTCGAGTCCCCGTTCAGCCCGAGCGGGATGTTGATGATTGGCGGTCTGGCAGTTGGCTTGTTGTGGGCACTGCGGCGCCTGGCTTGGACTCGAGGTTAAGTGAGTCTTCGCCGAAGGCGACTTCCGTGCCCCTCAGGTAGGAGTAATACGATGCGACTAGCGAGTTGGCTCAAACTTGGATCCTTTTTCATCATCGCGGCACAGTTCGGGGTCATCGCGACCCCGAACGCCGCGGTGGCCCAGCTCGAGAGCCAGGTGTTCCGCTCTGCGGACGACACCAAGGTGTACTGGATCATCCGGCACAGGAACGCCAACGACGTCGGTATCAACATCGAAGCGGTCTCCATCACCTCGATGGCGGCATCCGTGTCCGCGGTGGCCGACAGCTGCCTGATCGCGGGCAACATCGTGGCCATGACTCCCGCGGAGGCTTGGTCGACCACCAGCCTGTCGATGTCGCTTCCGACTTCGCAGGTTGTGAAGTCCGGGATTATTACGGACGCCAGCACACCCGTGTTCAGTTCGTCTGCGAACGGCGGGGCGGGCCAAGTTTGCCTCGGTGGTGGTTGTAATATGGCCGGTGGGTGTGATGTCCCGGCCGACTGCTTCCTTTTTACCCATAGCGGCGGGACGGCCTTCTCGGTGGACGGGGGAGGTGTGCCCGCGGCTGCCTTGGTCGAACCTCTTTCGATCGGTCCGCCGGACGCCATCAGCTGTGCGATGAACAACCGCGCGAGCTTTCTATTTGGTGGCGTAGCGCAACCAACGGTTCTGCGAGACCTGTGTGGGGCGCCTCCGCCTGCGCCGGGGATGTTCACCCTGGGGAGCGCTACGTCGACCCTGAACGGTGTCGACGGAACGGCACTGATCCTCTCCTTCGATATTGGCCCCTCCGATTCGTTGGGTTTGGCGGCCAACGGATTCGGCATCGGCGAAAACATGACCGTTTGCGGAATCTCGGGTCAGGTCGTGCTCAATGCGTCGGGTGGCGAATTGACCGTACCCGCGCCGATCCCGACGGCGACTCCGACCAGCACGCCGACGAATACGCCGACCAACACACCGACGGCGACACCGACGAACACGCCGACGAATACGCCGACCAACACGCCGACGGCGACACCGACCAACACGCCGACGAATACGCCGACGAACACACCGACGAACACACCGACGAATACTCCGACGAACACGCCGACGAACACGCCGACGAATACGCCGACCAACACGCCGACGGCGACACCGACCAACACGCCGACGGCGACACCGACGAATACGCCGACGAACACGCCGACAAACACGCCGACGAATACGCCGACGAATACGCCGACGAATACGCCCACCAACACGCCGACGAACACGCCGACGGAGACGCCGACGAACACGCCGACGAATACGCCGACGAATACGCCGACGGCGACACCGACGAGTACGCCGACTGCGACGCCGACCGCCACGCCGACGCCGACGCCGACGAATACGCCGACCAACACCCCCACACCGACTCGCACGCGTCCGCCGATTCCGGCGGTGTCCTCGCCCGCGAGCCCGGCTGGCTTGGTGATGATCAGCTTGCTCGGAGTGGCGCTGTTCTGGGCTCTGCGTCGGTTGGGTCGAGTAGAGTTGTAAACCCACGATCTCAATACGGGTTGGTTTGAACGGGCGAGGGGATCTACCCCCCTCGCCCGTTTCTTTTTTCAGTGGGCCCACCGGCGCACGCTCCGGATCACGTACGATTGAAGACGTTTCTCTCGATCGCCATTCGGGCGATGGCCGGAATCCATCCAGGCGACCCGGTGGATCCCGGCTTTCGCCGGGGTGACGTAGTGAGCCGCGGCGATACAGCACGCGGAAGGGACGAAGTCTCGGGTCAGCCGTTGTGACGCGGATGGGGACAACCGGTGGACGGTATCCCGTGCTCGCGAGTGCGGTGCGCTTCAGTCCTGAACTGCGTCGCAACCAAGCGAATCGTGCCGACTACTTGCCTCGCAACAGAACGCTCCCTGCGGAGGTGATTTCGCCAGCGAGCCCCCTGCGGATGATGATGTCGCAGGTCCGGTACTCGGCGTCGGAATCGACGACGACGCCTTCGATCGCCATCGGCTGATCGGCGAGTAGCGACTGGCGAAACGTCATGTCCAGCCGCACGGCAGTGAACTTCGGTAGTCCGAGGGCAAAGGCGCGGTCGACGACCGCGGACTGCAGGGGCCCGGGAACGACGAGGTTGGCGTATCCGAGTTCACGTGATCCGCGGGGGTCGTGGAAGAGTGTCTCGCGATCGCGCAGCACCCCAGCCCAACTGGAGATGTCTTCTGCCGATGGACCGCCGCGAACGAACGGCCCGACAACGTCGCCTACTTCGAGGTTCGCCACCGAGTCGGGCTCGATGAGAGTCGTCCAGTCGTCGTCCGGAGAGGCAGGGACGTCGTGGACATCGGTGGTGCCTGCCGGGGCGGCCGCGATCTGTGGTCGCCACCGAACGATCTGGTGGTCCCGGATCGTCGCCGCTAGCGCACCCGAAGACGCTTCGTGGATCCATATCCGCCGCCCGACCACGGTCATCGGACCAGATCTCCCGGTCTTCTCGAAGATCTGTTCGACACAGCCGCTGACCACATAGGTGTGCCCAATCGAAAGTGCCGTGACCAATTCGATGTCGTGACCACCGTGAATCGCGAAGGCCTGCGGGACAACGGTGATTTCAGGCCCGTGCTCTCGGCGCAGCGCCAGGGTGTAGGAGATCGGGACGCCCTCTGGGGAATGCGGTGGCGCATCGCCCCATCCGATGCGGCGAAGGAACTCGCCCAGGTGCGCCTCGCTGATGGTGCGACGCTCGATCTCGACAGCCGGCGTTGGCAGGTCGCCGCCCGAGAACACGATCATCCCGTTGTGGCCAGGCTCGACCACGGTATCGAACGTGTCACCGGAGGAGCCACGCTATCGCGGGCCCCTCCGGTGACAGGCTCATCAAGCGCGGCGCCGCCGGCGCCACAACAGTGTCGCCGGAGCGATCAACATCAGCAGGCCCGAGGGCGTTGCGGTTGGAGACCCCGACGAGGGTACGGCACATCCGCCGTCCACTGGGCGATCCTGCGTGTTCGTCGGGCTTGCCGTATTCGTGGCCGTCGGGGTGTCGGTCATCGTCGGCGTGTTCGTTCGCGTCACCGTGGAGGACGGCGTCGATGTCGAGGTGTCCGTTGGCGTCGGTGTGCTCGTAGGAGTGTTGGTCGGTGTGTTGGTCGGTGTATGCGTCGGCGAGCTCATCATCAGGGTCGGCGTATTCGTCGGCGTACTCGTGTTGGTCGCGGTGTTGCTCGGCGTGTTGGTCGCCGTCGCGGTCGGGGTCTCCGTCGCGACGCTGCCTGTCATGGTCGCGGTCGGGGTGAAGGTATCGGTCGCCGTCGGCGTTGCCGTGTCCTCCTGAGTCGCCGTCGCGCTGCTCGTCTGGGTCGCCGTCGACGACGGCGTCTCCGTACTGGTCGGGGTTGCTGTGGCCGCTCCCTCGGTCGGCGTCTCCGTCGCAGCCGTACCCGCCATCGTGGCTGTCGCGGTCGCTGTGTCGGTTGGCGTCGCGGTCGGCGCGACCTCGGTCGGGGTTTCGGTCGCGGCCGTGCCCGCCATCGTGGCCGTTGCGGTCGCTGTGTCGATTGGCGTCGCCGTCGTGGTCGGCGCGGCCTCGGTCGGGGTTTCGGTCGCGGCCGTGCCCGCCATTGTGGCCGTTGCGGTTGCGGTGTCGTTTGGCGTCGCCGTTGCTGTCGGCGCGACTTCGGTCGGAGTCTCTGTTGCAGCCGTACCCGCCATGGTCGCGGTCGCCGTCGCGGTGTCGGTGGGCGACGCGGTTGCCGTTTCCGTTGCGGTCGGTACCACTTCGGTCGGGGTTTGCGTTGCGGCCGTGCCTGCCATGGTCGCTGTCGCCGTCGCTGTCGCCGTCGGGGGCACTTCGGTCGGTGTCTCGGTTGCGGCTGTTCCCGCCATGGTTGCAGTCGCCGTCGCGGTGTCCGTCGCCGTCGCCGTCGGGGGCACCTCCGTCGGGGTGTTCGTCGGAGCCACCTCGGTCGGCGTTTCGGTGGCTGCCGTGCCCGCCATCGTGGCGGTCGGCGTCGCGGTGTCAGTCGCGGTGTCAGTCGCGGTCGCGGTCGGGGGCACCTCCGTCGGGGTGTTCGTGGGGGGAGCCACCTCGGTCGGCGTTTCGGTTGCCGCCGTGCCCGCCATCGTGGCGGTCGCGGTCGCCGTGTCGCTTGGCGTCGCCGTTGCCGCTGGCGTGTCGGTTGCCACCTCCGTGGGGGAGCTCGTCGGAGTATTGGACGGAGTGTCGGTAGCCGTGGCCGTCGATGTGGCCGACGGGGTGTTGGTCGGAGTGCTGGTCGGGGTCTGTGTCGAGGTGTTCGTTGGTGTGTTCGACGGCGTCACTGAAGGAGTGTTGGTTGGCGTCGACGATGGGGTTTGGGTCGGCGTAACCGACGGCGTGGCGGTCGGTGTAAGGGACGGGGTGATCGTCGACGTCGGGCTTGGGGTGACGGTCGGGGTATTGGACGGAGTGGGTGTGGCTGCCGCCACCTGCTCGACGGCGACCCCGCGGGCCGCATCCGACGCGGACTGTAGGGCCACCTGGCCGATCTGGACCGTGCCCGGAATGTCGACCACCCACAGGCGGCCGAGGTCGGCAATATAGGCCGTTTCGCTATCGGAAGTGATTCCGACGCCGAAAGGAACGGCCCCCATCGGCGGCATGCCGTTTCCGAGCAAGACGGTTGCGACGACTGTCCGGCTCTGCGTCGAAACGAAGGACGCGGAACTGCCGAGCAGATTGGCTACGATGACGGTCGACCCGTCGGGCGTCGCGGCGACTCGAAAAGGTGTGGCCCCCACCCCGACGTTGGTCGCGAAAGCCTCGGTCACGGCGTCGAAAATCGCCAACTGGTTCTGCCCGGGCCGGGTCACGTAGACCTCTGTGCCGTCAGGCGAAAACGCCATGCCGCCCAAGGACGTGCCCGTGGGGATCGTGTTGACAACTGCCAGGGTGGCGATGTCGATGATCGCGATCTGGTTGTTGGCGAGGGCCACCCAGACAGTGTCGCCGAGGGGCGAGACGGCAAGTTGGTCGGGCGCCCCACCCACCGGGATGGCGTCGATGGGCACCGTCCCGGGGTTGACGTCGACCAAGGTGTTGTTGGTGGCGTTGATCACCGACACGGACTGGGAGCCGAAATTCGCGACGAACACCAACGAGTCGTCTGGCGTGATGCCGATGCCGCTGGGATCCTGCCCCACAGAGATGTTGGTCACGCCGTTGGTTCCGGTGTTGATGACGCTCACACTGTCGAACTGTTCGTTGGCTACGAGGACCTTGGCCCCGTCACTGGAAATCGTCAGCGAAGTCGGTCCCGGCTGAACCGTGATTCGGTCCACAGCGATATTTGTCGCGGCGTCAACCACGGCGACCGCGGATTTGTTGCTGAGCGCGGTATAGACGAATGGTTGTGCCGCGACAGGCACCGACCAAAGCCCGGAGACGAGGGCGACCAGAATTGTTGAAAATCCGACGGTCGGGCGAAATAGACTGCGGGGGGTCCCTACCATGCGAGTAACTCCAAGAACGAGTTCGATGCCTCACCTCAGGGGGTTCGGCAGTTGGAGCGCCCCTGACGTGCGGCGCCGACAGAAGTTCTACAGGACAAAGTGACGACTCGTCAAACAGAAATCGTCATGATTTCGCTGGATAGCGATGTGGATCGCGACGTGAATTCGCGTTCCGGAGGGCTGCTTGCGCGGCGCGAGTGATTGATGTCTGTTCCGCGGCGATGGGCATGGTGCCGTTGCACACACGGACGATCTCGCTGCGGCTTCGATCGAGTGGTCCCGGAGAGATCCTTGCGGAGGGCCGCCTGCTCGACATCCGCAAGCGCGCGATCGTTCCTCTTGGCGCTAGTTTACGCGGTCCCGGCGTGGTGCACGACATGAGCACGAGGGTTTGGATCGACGTCGCCTCGCGTACCGTTTCGCGGGTCGATCCGGGCATGACCGCATTTCCGTACGTCGCCTCGGATCACACCGGCGGCGAAGCTTGCAACGGTCGCATCGACGCGGTGCAGGCGGTGGCCGGCTCGAGGCTCGATGAATCGTACGGTGAAGTAATCAATTCCTTGATTGGTGGGCCGCGCGGCTGCTTTCACATCTTCACGTTGCTGCGCCTGATCGGTCCGGCGGTGGTGGCGGCCCTGGCCGACGCGGGGCTTCGCGCACGCCTGGCGGGCGGAACCCGCGCCGCCGACGGGGAGATCTTGTGGGCCCGGTGTGTCACGGTCGATGCGTTCAAGGGCGAAGGATTGACGCTGTACCTGCACGGTACACTCACCGACACGTTCCAGCGCGGCGGGCCGCCGGAGTTGGGCAATGGATCGGAGGAATTGATCGACGGGGTCGAAGTAATGGCCGACCTGACCACGGGCTTCCCCGACATGATGGTGGCGCAGATCGACGGTAGAATCCGCCGGCTGCTGGCTGGTTTCGGCCGGTCCGAGTCGTGGCGACCACTGGAGAAACTTCAATGTTTACAAGGTGTTGGTGTCTTCAAGGGATTCTCGCTGCGCGTCCAGGAGACACTGGGGGACGGCGACGGAACGAGACCTGAGTCGCATCTGGTGTTCATGATGGCCCCGGTGGTGATGCAGAGCATGCCGGGAATGCTCGAGGAGTTGCGGGTCCAACCGGGGACCGGTGGGGGCAGCGGGACGGGTACCGCGCTGAACTCGTGCCACATGTGGCGATCGGACGGACCTTTGGACCGGATCACCAGCGCCGCGGCGCTTGAGCAGCACTCCGGCGCGAGTGTAGGGCGGGAGCGAAAATGAGAGAGGCCTTTACAACTCGGGCTACCTTCTCCACGGGCTGTTGGCAGGGGAGCAGTTGAATGGCGGTCGACAAGGACGTTTTTCGCAGCCTCATGGGCTGCTTTGCCGCTGGGGTGACGGTGGTGACGACGGTCGATGCCGACGGCGTGCCGTTCGGACTCACCGCGACTGCTTTCTCGTCGGTGTCCCTGGCACCACCGCTGGCATTGGTATGCATAGGAAAGGATTCCGGCTCCTACGCGCAGTTCGCTGCATGTAGCTATTTCGCGGTGAACTTCCTCGCCGTTGGGCAGGCGGATCTGTCGCAGCGATTCGCGAGTTCGGGCGGCGACAAGTTCGCGACCTTGGACTGGACGCGCGGCGACTGCGGCGTCCCCATCCTGGCGGGGACGATTGGCTTCGCGGAATGCCGGCTGGTTCATTCGTACGAAGGCGGTGACCACACGATCTTCGTTGGCCAGATCGAGGCCGGCGCGGCGTCGGACGGAACTCCGTTGACCTACTTTCGCGGCGCCTACCGGCGTCTCACGGAAATTTGAAGCGGCACGCTCCGTCTCGCCGCTCGACAGAGTCGAGCATTTCCCGCGTCACTCTACGGTGACGAGCGTTTCTCGCGTCACTCTACGGTGACGAGCGTTTCTCGCGTCACTCTACGGTGACGAGCATTTCTCGCGTCACTCTACGGTGACGCTTTTGGCCAGGTTGCGAGGCTGATCGACGTCGGTGCCGCGGTGCACGGCGACGAAGTACGACAGTAGCTGCAGGGGCACGCTCAGCAGGATCGGCATCAAGAGTGGATGGACGGTCGGCACGCGCACGACGTCCGAGGCGATCTGCGCGACGGCGGGATCGTCGGTGTCGGTGACGACGATGATCTGACCGCCGCGTGATTCGATCTCTTTCATGTTGCTGACCGTCTTGGCGAAGGCGTTGTTCTTCGGCAGCAACACCACCACCGGCATGGCCTCGCTGATCAGCGCGATCGGCCCGTGTTTGAGCTCGCCGGCGGGATAGCCCTCGGCATGAATGTAGGACAGCTCCTTAAGTTTAAGCGCGCCTTCGAGCGCGATCGGGTAGTTCACACCGCGCCCGACATAGAGAAAGTTCTCGGATTTGACGTAGCCGCGCGCGAGGGTGTCGATCCGTTCGGCGAGTTCGAGCGCCTCGCGCAGCGGCCCGGGGAGTTGAATCATGCTCTCGAGCAGTTCGCCGCAGGCTGTCGCGTCGAGCGTCCCGCGACGCCGTCCGAGGAACATCGCGAGCAGCAACAGCGCGGTGAGCTGGGTCACGAAGGCCTTGGTCGAGGCGACACTGATCTCCGGGCCGGCGTGGGTGTAGAGTACCGCGTCGACCCGACGAGCGATGCTGGAATCGATCACGTTGCACACGGCCGCGGTGCGATAACCCTTGTGCCGCGCGGATTCCACGGCGGCCAGGGTGTCGGCCGTCTCGCCGGACTGTGAGACTACCAGCAACATGCCGCGGTCGTCGAAGACCGGTTCGCGGTAGCGAAATTCGCTGGCGTAGTCGACGTTGCACGGAATACGCGCGAGCTTCTCGATGTAGAACTTGCCGATCAGGCACGCGTGCCAGGCCGTTCCGCAGGCGACGAGATCGATGCGGTCGAGTTCGTTCCACCAGTCCGGGCCGAGAGTCATCTCGCCGAGGCTGACGTCGCCCGCCTCGAGCATGAGCCTTCCCCGCATGGTGTCGATCATCGCTTGCGGCTGCTCGTGGATCTCCTTGAGCATGAAGTGCTTGTAGCCGCTCTTCTGCGCGGTCACGGGATCCCAGGTGATGTGGCGGGGTTCGCGTTGCAGGGGGGTGCCGTCGAACGTCGACAAGCGCACCCCGGCGCGGTCCATCTCGGCGATTTCACCGTCCTCGAGGAACAGCATGTCACGCGTGTACTCGAGCAGCGCGGGTACGTCGGAGGCGATGAAGTTCTCGTCGCGGCCCAAGCCGATGACGATGGGGGTGGCGTTCTTGGCGGCGACGAGTTTGCCTGGTTCGTCGCGGCTCATGACGACGATGGCGAACGAACCCTCGAGGCGGCGCACGATCTGTCGCGTCGCGGTTGCCAGATCGGCGCCGGCCGTCACGGCGACGTCGATCAGATGCGCGATGATCTCGGTGTCGGTCTCGGAAGAAAACGTCCGGCCGGACTCCTGCAGTTCCGCCCGTAACTCGAGGAAATTCTCGATGATGCCGTTGTGAATGAGAACGACGCGGCCGGCGCGATGGGGGTGGGCGTTCTCCTCGGAGGGGCGACCGTGCGTCGCCCACCGCGTGTGACCGATGCCGCTGTGCCCAGGCAGCGGTGACAGGGCGAGCAGGTCAGCGAGGTTCTGCAGCTTGCCCACCGAGCGGCGGACATGAACTTCGCCGTTATCGAGAACGGCGATTCCCGCCGAGTCGTAGCCCCTGTACTCGAGCATCCGCAGCCCGCTGAGCAATACCGAACTGGCGTCGCGGTCGCCGACGTATCCAACGATTCCACACATGTACTTGTCCGACCCTCGTGATCCCCGGCCCCGACGGGGGCGCACCGGGGGCGGATTGTACGGTCCCACCAGGCAAAGTGCTACCGCGGACTAGAGCCGCGGCGTGCCGGCACCGATTGTGGCTCAGCGCTTCTTCGGCCGCGGCCGCTTGGCCTTGGGAGCCTTCTCGCGGGCGCGCCGCTCGGCGACCCAACCGGGACGGATCTCCTGGAAGCGCGGGTTGAAGACCAGGGCCCCGGCAGGTACGTCGGCGCGCACGTTGGATCCGGAGGCAACGTAGACGTCGTCGCCCAAACGCACGGGCGCGACCAACTGCGTGTCGCTGCCGATCTGCACGCGGTCGCCGACCACCGTTCGATGCTTGTGAAAGCCGTCGTAGTTGCAGGTGATGGTTCCGGCGCCGACATTCGTATCGCGGCCGATCTCGGCGTCGCCGATGTAGGCGAGGTGGTTGGCCTTGGCACCGTCCGCCAGGGTGGAGTTCTTGGTCTCGACGAAATCGCCGATGTGCACCCCGGCGCCAAGTTTCGTAGCGGGCCGCAGATGGGCGAAGGGGCCGATCATGCAATCGCGACCGATGTCGGCTTCGTTCGCGACGACACCGAACCGCAGGTGGACGCGATCGCCGACGCGGCAGTCGGTGATGTAGGACGAGCCGTCGATGCGACACTCCGCGCCTATGCGGGTGGCACCGCGCAAGTGCACGTTCGGTCCGATCACGGTATCGCGCCCGATCCGTACCTTGGGGCCGATGTAGGCGGTCGCCGGATCCTCGATGGTCACGCCCGCGGCCATCCAGTCTTGATTGATGCGACGGCGGTAGCTCGCCTCGAGCTGTGCCAGCTCGAGGCGGCTGTTGACCTGGCCGACCTCGCCGGCATCGACTTCGACCCCCTTGATCCGCGCACCGCTCCCGAGGGCCAGGGCGACGATGTCCGTCAGGTAGATCTCGCCCTGCGCATTGTTCGGTCGGACTTCGCGCAACAGCTCGAACAGGAGCGGCGCGCGCAGGCAGTACACGCCGACGTTCACCTCGCGAATCGACTTCTGCTCGGCGGTCGCGTCCCGTTCTTCGACGATCGAGTCGACATGCCGCCCGCGGCGCACGATTCGACCCCAACCGCGCGACTCTTCGACGGTCGCCGTGAGGAGCGAGAGATTCTCGCCGGTCCCCTGTTGCGCCCGCGCCAGGCGGCGCAGGGTCTGCGGTCGCAACAGCGGCAGGTCGCCGGCCATCACCAGGACGGGACCGCGGTGTGTCGCCAGCTGGTCGGCCGCCGCCAACACGGCGTGACCGGTGCCGCGCGGTACGCGCTGCACAGCGAACCGAACGTCGGCTCCACAGGCGTCGCGCAGGGCCTCGGAGCCCGGCCCGACGACGGCGACGATCGGACTTGCGTCGATCGACCGCAGCGCGTCGAGCGGCCAGTGGATCATCGGCACGCCGGCGAAAGGGTGGAGAAGCTTCGAGCGGGACGAAGCGAAACGCACGCTTCTTCCGGCCGCGAGGACGATTGCAGCTAGGGCGGAACGATTCACCCAGCGGGCGTAGCGCGCAGCCGCCGCAGGGTCAATGTAGGCTCATCGAAGACGTCCAGGGTTCACGCTGGCCGCCGCAGGACGCGCCCGGGTTTGCGGCGCGGCGGAGACTTGCTAGAAGGCCGGGATTCAGCAGCGCGAGGAGATCCCATGCCGACCGTTTACTTCGTCAAGCAAGGCAAGACCGTCGACTGTCCCGTCGGGACGAACATCCGCGAGCTCGCCCTTCGAAACGAAATCGACCTCTACGCGTTTCCGGCCAACCTGGTGAACTGCCGCGGCCACGCCCTTTGTGGGACGTGCCGCGTCAAGATCGACGATGTGCGTGCGGTCTCGGCGCAGCACGACGACGAAAAGGCGAAGGTCGGATGGGAAGGCCCTCAGTACCGTCTCGCCTGCCGCGCCAAGATTCTCGCCGACTTGCAGATCACGACCAACCCACGTCCCCGGCAACAGGGCTGGACGAGCCACGCGACCTACAAGTGGATGGAGCAGCTACCCGACTGAGCCGGTCTGCTAGTCGCCGCGATCGAACAACGCGGCGATCACCTCCGTCGCGATGACGGGTTTCTCGAGGCATGGAGTGTCGGCTTCGTGCTGGGCGACGGAGCGCATGTCGTATCCGGTGGTGAAGACATACGGTACGCCGCGCTCCCGCAACGTGTGGGCGACGGGGTACACCATCTCGCCATTGAGGTTGATGTCCAGAACCGCGCCGTCGATTGCTTCGTCGCGTCCGATCAGGTCTAGCGCCGCCGTCACGCTCGCCGCCGGCCCGATTACTTCGATGCCGTCGGCTTCGAGGCACAGCGCCAGAGAACTCGCTACGTAGAAGTCGTCCTCCACCACGAGGACTCTTCGACGCTGTCGACGCGTCGCTTTCAAGGTCATCCGCCGGCCCCGCCGTTGATCTCGTCTTCGAGAGGGAGTCGAATTGCGCAGCGAAAGGTGTGTTCGCTCAACTCGAATGTGGTCTGCGCTGAAAGAGCGTAAGGCAGACCCTTCTCTATCAGCGTGCGCCCGTAGCCGCATCGTTGGGGGGCGGCGAGGTCGAGTCGCTGCTTGATTCCGGTCTCCACCCACTCCACCGCCAGGGACGCCCGGTCGTTGGCGTTCCTCTCGATGGCCCAGCTCACGGCCAACCGACCATCGTCGTTCGCCAAAGCCCCATACTTCTGGGCGTTCGTCGCCAACTCGTGAAACGCCAGCGCCAGCATCTGGGCGCTGCGTTTGCGGACTCGGACGTTTGGACCGTCGATTCTCGTTCTCGACGAGGTTGTCTGCGGTCCCACCGCCTCGAGTTCCATGCGGACCAGGGTACCGACGGTGATGGGATCCCGGTCGGAACGCGACAACAGACCTTGCACCCGCGATAATCCGGCGAGCCGGGTCGTGAACTCCGTCATGAACGCTTCGACCGAGCCGGTGGTCGCCATCGTCTGGCGCGCAATCGCTTCCACCACGCTGATCAGGTTGCGTGTGCGGTGTTGCAGCTCTTCGATGAGGATCTCCTGAGTCTTTATCCACTTGCGCGTCGGGGTTAAGTCCTCGCTCATCATGATGAGGCCCCCGACTTCGCCTCCCGCCGTTCGCCACGGGTGGACCTGCCACTTGAGCCACTGGATCGAGCCGTCGGTCCTTTCAAAAGGATCCTCCTCCGACGCCTCGACCGCGCCGGCGAGGCAGCGCTCGTGGATCGCCTTCCAGCTCTCGGGAATCTCCGGGAACACGTCGTAGTGACACCGGCCGATCACATCGTCGACCAAACCGTAATCCTGCAGCCATCGCCGGCTGGCGGCCAGGTACCTCATGTCGCGGTCGACCATCGCAACCGCCGCGGGCGCGCTATCGAAGAACAGTCGCAGCTGCTCCTCGGACTCTCGAGTCTTCTCCTCGGCCCGCTTGCGCTCCGTAATGTCCAGATTGATGCCGGAGATCGACTCGATTTCGCCGTCAACGGCGCGCTCCGCCCTCCCGAGGCCTTGCATCCAGAGAACGCCACGATCCGGCGAGACCGCACGGTATTCCATGTTCCACTCGTCGTCGCCTGGCGTTCGCAGCATTTCCGCAATGCGCGCGAGGACTCGTGGTCGATCTCCCGCATGGAGCCGCGCGACCCACGCGTCGAAGGTGCGCGGGTCTTCCGGCGGGAAGTCGTACATCGCGTGGAAGCGTTCGTCCCAACTCGATTCGTTCGTTCGCGTGTTCCAACTCCAGGCGCCAGCCGACGACGCGGCCATGGCCAGACGGAGCCGTCGCTCGCTCTCGCGAAGGGCTTCCTCCACCGGCTTGGAATGCCCGAGCGCATCGACAACGTCTCGAGCGCCGCCGGTTTCGCCAAGTCGTTTCGGATTCAACGGTGCATCGTTCAGCCGCCACTCAACGAGCAGTCGCCTCAACGCTCCCGAACTCGTCCATGCCTACACGAACTCGACACGGTTGGTTGATATTCTCCGGCTTGACGAGTTGCAAATGGGCGGTCGCGAGCGAAGACGCTGGCGGCATGACAGTTCGCTTGGCCATCGGCCAATCCTGCCAATTTCTCGCGGGCGGCGGCCGCTCTTCCCCGGTTGACTCCCAAGGCGGCTAGGCCGAGACTGCCGCTCAGGATTGGCCGCCTCCAGGGCCAGTTCGGGATCCGTCTGCCGATGTTTTCGACCTTCAAGCCGCCGCCCAAACCGCCGCGCACGATCTCGCCGATCGAGGATGCGATCGCCGATATGAAGGCCGGCAAGATGGTCATTCTCATGGACGACGAGAGTCGCGAGAATGAGGGCGACCTGTGCATGGCGGCGGACCAGGTGACCGGCGACGCCGTCAACTTCATGGCCAGGCACGGGCGTGGGCTGATCTGTCTTGCCCTGACCGAGGAGCGCATCCGCGAACTCGGCCTGCCGATGATGGTGAGCCGTAACCGTTCGCCGCTCGGCACGGCCTTCACGGTGTCGATCGATGCCAAAGTCGGCATCACGAGCGGCGTCACCGCTGCCGACCGGGCGACGACGATCCGGACAGCGACGATGGCCGCCAGCGGCCCGGCGGACCTGGTCTCGCCGGGACATGTCTTCCCGTTGCGCGCTCGTCGTGGCGGCGTCCTCGTCCGCACCGGGCAGACCGAAGGCGGCGTCGACCTTGCGCGTTTGGCGGGCTGTGCGCCGGCCGCGGTGATCTGCGAGATCATGAACGAGGACGGGTCAATGGCCCGCCTGCCCGATCTGGAGTTGTTCGCCGCCAGCCACGACCTGAAGATCTGCACGATCGCCGATCTGATCCACTACCGCCTCCAGTGGGATTCGCTCATCCATCGGGTGGCGGACGCGGTCTTGCCGACCCGCTTCGGCGAGTTTCGCGCGTATGCGTATCGCAGCGACGTCGATCCCGGCGAGCACCTCGCGTTGGTGCGCGGCGAGGTGCGGCCCGACGAGCCGGTGCTGGTGCGCGCGCACACCGAGTATCTACCCGGTGATGTTTTCGGTTCGCTGGCGCGCAACACCGGCGCGCTGCTGCGCCGCGCGATGGAGATCATCGCGCGCGAAGGCACGGGCGTGATCGTCTACCTGCGGCGCGAGGAGCAGGGCGTCGAACTCCTGGGCGGCGCGGCGCGCAACCCGCCGCCGGCGTCTCCGAGCACCAAGTCGAGCGATCGGGCGATGGGGTTCCGCGAGTACGGCATCGGCGCGCAGATCCTTCGCGACCTCGGCGTCGGCAAGATCCGCCTGCTGACCAACAACCCGCAGCGCTTGGTCAGTCTGCCCGGCTACGGCCTCGACATTGTCGAGGCGGTCCCGTTGGAACTGGGCGCTGCCGGCCCCACCTCTCAGTCGAAGAGCCCCCGCAAGCGCTCCAGCTCGAAGGCGTAGACCACGCCGAGGCGCAGGCCGAAGTCTTCGGCGGCGCCGCTCAGTCCGCCGCTGGCGCCTCCGTACACGCTCCACGCGCCGCGCGTGACCTGCAGGCCGCCACCCACGACGGCGCCATCGTTGTCGAAGCGCGATCCCTCCTTGAAGTCGAACGCGAGCAGCCCGCGAAACGCGTAGGCGCCCGTGTGTTCGGCGAGGAGAGGCTGCGTGACGGCGGCGATCGAGAACGTGAACGGGTCGTCCTGGCCTGAGCCGGACTCGTCCGGGTCGCCATTCAACTCGCCGGGATTGCCGAGGATCTGCAGGCCGGCGTTGAGGTGCAGCGACACCGGCCCGAGTGTCTTCGAGGCGAGCAGGGCGATGTCGAAATCGGTCTCGTCGGTGCCGAGCCGATCGTCGCGGCTGGCGTTGGGAAGTTTGACACCGAAGCGCGCGCCGAGAGCCGGCAGGGCCTCGCCCTCGCGCATGAAGCGGACCTTGGTGAAGAGTTCCGCGTCGCCGCCGCCGAACTTGTCAAAGTCCGTTCCGTCCGACCGGCGTTCGTCGAGGTAGAGCAACTCGTAGCGCAACTGCACCTCGACCCAGTCGCCGGCTCCGACGCGAAACTCGATCTCCGGCGCCGTGACGACGTCCTGCCGATCGATGAACCCGGGCGCGGTGAACGCGGGCCAACGGCGGTTGCGCATGTACGTCGTGCCGGCAATCACCTGCATCGTGCCCGAGGGCAACACCGTAGCCGTCTCGGTTTCGAGCGGCCGCAGAGTCTGCGCTTGGCTCGATCCGACGACCGCTGCCGCGACGATCCACGGAGCCACTACCGCCAACGCGCTCCAACGATTTTGCATAGCGGCGCGTTATACGGGCGACCCCTGATTTGCAAGGGTTCGACGCCTGTGCGAGCCTGCGCAATTAACCAGATGACGCGGAGAACGATTCTAACCGCCGCCCTCGCGCTGTTGAGTTGGAGCGCGTCGGCGGCACCGGTCGGCGCCAAGGTCACGCTCGAGCTGGAGGCGTCGGAGCCGACGGCCGCGCGTGGGGAGGTCTTCGGCATCGAGGCCGTCGCCACCATCGCCGACGGTTGGCACGTCCACTCCAATACGCCGCCGGAGCCCTATCTCATTCCCACCGCGCTGACCCTATCGCTTCCCGACGGGTTCGCGGCGCCGGAGGTGCACTATCCGCCGGCCGAGGAGCGGTCCTTCGCGTTTGCTCCGGGACTGAAGCTCTCGGTCTACGAAGGCAAGCTCGGCATCGCGGCGGGCATCCAGGTGCCGGCTGACTACGCGAAGCCCATGCTCCCGATTACCGCGCAACTGCGCTACCAGGCGTGCAACGATACGACATGCCTACCGCCCGTCATGGTGTCGGCGACGATCGAAGTGGCGGTCTCCGACGCGGCGCCGGCAGCGACGGGTGATCCCGGCGGGACGACGTCCGTGCCGGGAGGCGACGGTGAGGTGTTTGGCCGCTGGTTGACGGAGCACGGCTTGGTTTTGACGTTGCTCGGCGTCGCGCTCCTCGGACTGGGGCTCAATCTCACGCCGTGCGTCTACCCGCTGATCTCGGTGACCATCGCGTACTTCGGACGGCAGGCGTCCAGTCGCGCCGTCGTCGCATGGCTGGCCGTGCTGTACGTGTTCGGTATCGCCCTGTCCTTCTCGGCGGTCGGTCTGGCGGCCGCGCTGTCCGGCGGTGTGTTCGGTGCGGCGCTGCAGAACCCCGCGGTGATCATCGGCATCGCCACGGTGATGGTGGTGCTCGCCCTCGGCAGCTTCGGGGTCTACCAGTTCCAGCCGCCGGCCTTCCTGCTGCGCTGGGCCGGCACCGCCGGGGGCGGCGGCTCGGCGGGCGCGCTCTTCATGGGGCTGACGATGGGGATCGTCGCAGCGCCGTGCGTGGGGCCGATCGTCCTTGGCTTGCTCGTCTTCGTCGGCAGCCGTCAGGACCCGTGGCTCGGCTTCCTGTTGTTCTTCGTTCTGGCGCTCGGTATGGGCGCGCCGTACCTGCTGTTGGCGATGGCGGCGGGTTCGATCCAGCGCCTGCCGCGCTCCGGTGAGTGGCTGCTGTGGACCGAGCGGCTCTTCGGCTGCATTTTGCTGGCCATGGCGGCGCATTTCTCGTCGACCCTGTTTCCCGAGCCGATCAAGTCGACACTGCTCCCGGCCGTGATCGTCCTTTCGGGGGTCTACCTCGGCTTCGTCGAGCGAGCCGGCGGGCGGCTGCGGTGGTTCCCGTATTTCAAGCGAGCCGCGGGCGTCTGCATGCTGGTACTGGGAATCTGGATCGGCCAGCCGGCGGCACAGTCGGAGGCAATCGTCTGGGAAGGGGTCGATCATTGGATGTCGGCCCGGCACGGCGACCGACCCGTCCTGATCGACTTCGTCGCGGAGTGGTGCATCCCGTGTCGCGAGATGGATCGCACCACGTATGTCGACGCCGAGGTGCTGAGCGAAGCCGAGCGGTTTCGCATGGTGAAGGCCGACCTGACCGACGAGAACGAAGAGACCTCGAAGATCGTCGAGGAGTTCGCCGTGCGCGGCGTGCCGACGCTGATCCTGCGCTCGACGGCTGGCGAGGAGACGCACCGCATGGTCGGCTACGTCGGCCCCGACGAGCTGCTCGCCGCGATGCGCAAGGTGTACTGAGGGGCGAGCGGTGCGTTGGTTGACAGGCGACAGCGCAGTGTCGAGAGTGCCGACGGGATCTCAAAAAATAGATCTCACCACAGAGGCACGGAGAACACAGAGAATGAAGGGCTTTGGGAGCCTCGCCAGCGCGGCCAGGTGAGGGCAATGTCGAGGTTCGATTCGCGTTTCGTCGGTATCCTCTCTGTGTTCTCGGTGTCTCTGTGGTGAAGGTTTTTGTCTTTGCTGCGCTTTGTAATGGACTTTCGTTCGCTCGAGCTACCTGACCCTGTGATGCGCGGCATCGATGCCGTCGGCTTCACCACGTGCACGCCGATCCAGGAGATGACTCTGCCGCACGCCTTGGCGGGTCGCGACATCGCCGGCCAGGCCCAGACGGGCACGGGAAAGACGGCTGCCTTCCTCATCGCCACGTTTGTTCGCCTGCTCGCGAATCCTTCGCCTGGCAAGGGGCCGCGGGCGCTCATCATCGCGCCGACGCGCGAGCTCGCGGTGCAGATCTTCCACGACGCCGAGGCCTTGGGTCAGTTCACCGGCCTGACGTTCCGCGCGGTATACGGTGGCGTCGACTACGCTAAGCAGCGCGAGACGCTGCGCGAGGGGTGCGACATTCTAGTCGGCACGCCGGGCCGGCTGATCGATTACTTCAAGCAGCGGGTCTACGACCTCAAAAACGCCGAAGTGTTGGTCATCGATGAGGCCGACCGCATGTTCGACATGGGTTTCATCGTCGACCTGCGATTCCTGCTGCGGCGGTTGCCTCGCTACGACCAGCGGCAGTCGATGCTGTTCTCCGCCACCCTGAGCCTCGCAGTGATGGAACTGGCGTACGAGCACATGAATGAACCGGTCGAAGTCGCGATCGAGCCCGAGCGCCTGACCGCCGAGAACATCGAGCACCTGCTCTACCATGTCTCGAAAGAGGAGAAGTTTCCGCTTCTGCTCGGGCTGATGAAGCGCGACCCGCCGGAGCGGGCGATGGCGTTCGTCAACACCAAGCGCGAGGCCGACTGGCTGACGCAGCGGTTGCAGGCGAACGGAATCGACGCGCAGGCGCTCACCGGAGACGTCGATCAGCGAGTGCGACTGCGCATTCTGAAGGAGTTCAAGGCGGGTGCCTTGAAGGTGCTGGTGGCTACCGACGTCGCGTCGCGCGGCCTGCACATCGAAGCGGTCTCGCACGTCTACAACTACGACGTGCCGCAGGATCCCGAAGATTATGTGCACCGCATCGGTCGCACGGCACGCGCCGGCGCCTCGGGCAAGGCGATTACCCTCGGCTGCGACACCTGGGCGGTCGGACTGGAAGCCATCGAGAAGTTGATCGGGTTTCGGCTGCCGGTCGAGCACGTTCAGGACGAGATACTGGCCGAGTACGTGGAGCCGCAACGCCGGCATCGTCCGCGCACGGGCGCCAACGGCCGTCCCGGTCCAGGTCGGGATCGATCTCGCCCCGGCGGCGACGCGGGTGGTAAACGCCGGCGCCGCTCGGCATCGCACGGCGCGAAGCGAACGGCGCCCGCCGAGTGATCACTCGATCGCCGGCGATGCAAGCGGAGTCATCCGGTCGCGGCCGCACGACTTCGCTTCTGCTTTCGGCGCTCACCGGGCTGCTGGTCGCGGCGCCGTGGCTGGACTTCTCGCTCTATCCCGCGGCGTGGTTTGCCTTCGCGCCGCTGCTCGTGGCGCTCGTCCGGGCGCGCTCGAATCGCGAAGCGATCCTCTGCGGCATGGCGGCCGGAATGGGAGCCAACGTGCCCGCCTTCTGGTGGCTCGTCTACACGATCGACGTCTTCGGCGGCTTCCCCATCTTGATCGCCGTCTTCTTCTATCTCGGTCTTTCGCTCTTCTCCGCGTTCCAGTTCGGGTTGTTTGCCGCCGGCATATACCGTACCGGTGCTGGACCGCTCGCCCTCGGCGCTCCGGTTCTGTGGGTGGCGCTGGAATTCTGGTACCCGAACCTGTTCCCGTGGCGAATGGCGAACTCGCAGCTGGAGTTGCCGGTGGTGATGCAGATCGGCGATCTGACCGGTCCGTATGGCCTGAGCTTCATCTTGGTGTGGGTGGGCGCCGGCCTCGCGGCGTTGGTGACGAGCCGCCGGTGGCAACCGCTGGCCGCCGCGCTGGTCGCTGCTTTCGCGGTGGCTGGATACGGGCAGTTGCGATGGCCGCAGATCGAAGCAGCCGTCGACGCGAGCCCGGCACTGCGCGTCGGCCTCGTGCAGGGCAATGTCGGCATCCGCGAGAAGGGCAATGCGGCGTACTTCGACATCAACATCGAGAAGTACCGTTCGCTGTCACGACCAATGCAGAGCGAAGTCGATGTCTTGATCTGGCCGGAGACGGTGTCGCACGAATGGATCGACGAGCGCGCAACGCACGTCACCGCCGAGCAACACCCGTTTCCCGATCTGACGACTCCGTTGATCTTCGGCGGTCTCGCCTACCACTACGCGACATCGGTCGAGGATGCGCTGCGCTACAACGCGGCCTTCCTGATCGATGGCGGCGGGCGGATTCTCGGACGCTACAACAAGCAGATCCTGTTGCCGTTCGGCGAGTACCTGCCGTTCTCGTCCTGGATCCCCGGGCTGAAGTCGATCAGTCCCAACACCGGCGATTTCTCCGCGGGGACCGATGCCGTGACGCTCGATCTCCCAAACGGCGGCCGCATCGCGCCGCTGGTCTGCTACGAGGACGTGCCGGCGTCGATCGCCCGACAGATGACCGGGATCGGCGCCAACGTGTTGATGACGATCTTCAACGACGCGTGGTTCGGCGACTCGATGGCGCCCTACCAGCACGAGGCGATCGCCGTATGGCGCGCCATCGAGAACCGCCGTTACTTCGTGCGCGTCGGCAACGCCGGTGACACCGGCGTCGTAGATCCATGGGGGCGCATCGTCGATCGGCTGCCGCTCTTCACCGCCGAGTCCCTGACGGCCACCATCCGGCTCCTCGAGATCGAGACGTTCTACACTCGCCGCGGCGACGTCTTCGCCTGGACGCTGACCGTGATCGCGGCGGCCTGGCTGGTAAAGCGGCCGCGCCTCGCCGGTGATGATACTTGACTAGTATCTTCCAAGTCTGTATCACGGATGGCATGGCGAGAGACTATCGGAAGCTGAAGGTGTTCGCCCTGGCCGACGAGCTGGTGGCGGACGTGTATGTGGCCACGCGTCGGTTCCCTCCCGAGGAGCGCATCGGCCTGCAGGCGCAGGTGCGGCAGGCGGCGGTCGCGGTGCCGTGCAGTATCGTGATCGGCTGCGAGCGCGCTTCGGAAAGCGAGTACCTGCACTTCGGCGGCGTCGCGCTGTCGCGCGCGTCCGAGGCTCGTTATCTGCTCGGTGTCGCCAATCGGCTGGGATATCTGGCCGACGACGAGTTCCGCCAGATCGAGGAGCGCTATGGACGACTGGCCGGTGGGCTGTACAAACTGATCACCGCCGCGCGCGACGGCGGCCGGCCCGGCAACGGCGACGACAAACCTCGCGAGGACGTCGATCAGGGCGCGCGGGACCCGCGGCGAGAACGCCGCTCCTGGGACCGCGGCGACCGCGCCCCGCGCCGTCGCGATTGAAATTTCACCACGGAGGCACGGAGTTCACAGAGGTTGCGGAACCTTTGTGAGACGATGGGAGTCGCTCGCGGGGCGTCTTCGTGGGTTGATGTGTTACGCCGGAAAAAGTCTCGGGTGGACTGGTTGTCGGCGAGATGCGAGGCGGCGCGAATAGCACTATGCCTCCGCCGTTCACGCGGTCTCTGTGTCCTCCGTGCCTCCGTGGTGAGAAGCGGCGGAGCGGATTTCCGGTGGCATGCGTTGCGGGCGGCCGGCTTCGTCGAGGATGGCGTGCTCGGTATGGCCGGAGACCAGAAGCGTGCCATCCGTGGCCTTCAGTTCGTAGCGGATTTCGAGGCGGGCCCGGCCGACCGTCGCGATGCCGGCGTGGATGCTGACGATGTCGTCGTAGCGAGCCGGTCGGTGGTAGCGGCACGCCGTGGCGAGCACCGCGAGGTAGAGTCCGCGTTCGATGTAGCCCGGGAAGGCGTGACCGAGTTGGCGGAAGAGCTCCGCTCGGCCGATCTCGAACATGCGAAAGTAGTTGCCGTAGTAGACGATCCGCATCGGATCGCAGTCGGCAAAGACCACCCGGTATTCGGCGACCTTCCTGAGTTCTGGCGCCGGTGGTTCCGCGGGCGGCGTCATCGGAGTTTCCTCAGCGCGGCGGTGACGGTCTGCTTCCGCATCGGGTCCGGATAGCACTACCGAGAAAAGGGGGCGAGGGGCGAGCGGCGAGGGCGCCGAGTCGCGTTGGTTTCGACTCCCCGATCCCGTTGACGCGCCGCGCAATCGGCGTAGCGTTGGTTCATCGTTCGCTGCTGAGGAACTGCCGAAATGTCGTCGGATGCCTACCCGTTGCTGAATGCCCTCGAGTCTCCGGCGCAGCTGCGCCGCATGGATTCCGCGCTGCTCTACCGGGTCGCCGACGAGGTTCGCGCGTTCATCATCGAATCGGTGACGCGCACCGGGGGGCACCTCGGCGCCGGGCTGGGCGTCGTCGAGTTGACGTTGGCGCTGTATGCGGAGTTTCAGTTCAACGAACGCGACAAGCTGGTGTGGGACGTCGGCCACCAGTGCTATCCCCACAAAATCCTCACCGGCCGCATGAACCACTTCGACAGCCTGCGCCAGTGGCAGGGTCTGTCCGGTTTCCCGGATCCGGCGGAGTCTCCGTACGATACGGTGAAGACGGGGCACGGTGGCACCAGTATCTCGACCGCCATGGGGTACGCACTGGCGTGGCGCGGTCGCGCCGAGGATGCCGAGCGCAAGGCCGTCGCAGTGATCGGAGACGGCTCACTTCAGGAAGGCAACGCCTACGAGGCGCTCAACCACGGTGGCACCTACCGCGACATGAACCTCGTGGTGGTCCTCAACGACAACAACATGGGTATCAGCCCGAGCGTCGGCGCGATGAGTAAATACCTCTCGCGGGTGCGCAGCTCGACCTGGTTGAACGACCGGCTGCACGCGGTGCAGCGCGCAATCAAGCAGATTCCCGGCATTGGCGACGCCGTCGAAGACGTGCTGCAGCGCTGGTACCACTCCTTTCAGGGCGTCATCCCGCAACACGCGTTGGGCATCATCTTCGAGGAGCTGGGGTTCTTCTACTACGGCCCGATCGACGGGCACGACATCGAGGCGTTGCGCGAAGCGTTCCGCGCCACTCAGTGGATGCGGCGCCCGGTGTTGATACACGCCGTGACCACGAAGGGGCGCGGCTACATGGACGACGTGCCCGAGGAGACCTGCTACCACGCGGCGGCGGGCACCACCGCGCCGCGCGCCGCCACCGAGTATCCGATGCAGGGCGGCCCGAGCTTCACGGCGGCCTTCGCCGACAAGGCGATCGAGTTGGCCGAGCGCGACGACAGGGTGATCCTGCTCACCGCGGCGATGTTGGAGGGCACCGGCCTCAAGAAGTTCCAGAAGCTCTTCCCCGAGCGATGCCTCGACGTCGGCATGGCGGAGCAGCACGCGGTCAGCCTGGCGGCGGGACTTGCTCTCGCCGGTCAGCGCCCTATCTGCGCGATCTATTCGACCTTCCTGCAGCGCGCCTTCGATCAACTGTTCCAGGAGATCGCCCTGCAGAACGCGCCCGTCGTCTTTTGTCTCGACCGCGGCGGGGTGGTCGGCAACGATGGCGCGACGCACAACGGCGTGTTCGACATCTCCTATTTGCGATGCCTGCCGAACTTCGTCCTCATGGCACCGCGCGACACGGCCGAGCTGGCGCGCTGCATGGAGTTGGCAATCGGGCATGACGGCCCGACTGCGATCCGATTCCCGCGTGGATCCGGCGTGCTCGCCGACCATGGGCTGCCGAGTCGTCCGTTCGCGGTCGGGCAGGGCGAAAGGGTCGCGGACGGCGCGGACGGATGCATTCTCGCTTATGGGCCGATGGTCTACGCCGCGCTCGAGGTACGGAGCCGCATCGCCGCCGAGACGGGGCGCCACCTGGCGGTCGTCGACGCTCGCTTCGCCAAGCCGCTCGACACCGCGCTCATCGGCATCGAGGTCGAAAGGCAACCCGTCGTCTTTACGCTCGAGGACCACGTTCTCGCCGGTGGATTCGGCTCGGCCGTGGCGGAGTTCGTGTTGGCGCACCACCGAGTTCGCGCTTCCCGCCTGCACCACCTGGCGCTGCCGGATCGCTACATCGACCACGGCTCGCGCGCGGAGCAGCTCGCGTCGGCGGACTTGGATGTCGACGCTTTGATCCGTCGCGTCACGTCTCGCCTGGAAGCCGTCGAGGCGCCCGTGCGCCTCGCCACGCGCTCGTAGGGGCACCCCTCGTTGGTGTCCGCCCGGCACCCGGGTCCCGTGCGGGTGCCCGGCACGGCGACCATGTAGGGCATCCTTCCGGGGGTGCCCGTGGGGTCGCTGATCAGAGATACAGCAAGAAGAGGCGCTCGAATCCGTTCGCCCGAAATGCGGCGGGCGGGTCGCGCCAGAAACCGGGCTCGTCATATGCGGGATGGTCGCAGGAGCATGCCTCGCAGTGCGGGCAGAGCTTCGATGGCTCGTTGCGGAAGTGGCCGCACCACGGCGCGGCAAATAGATCGAAACTCTTGTGACACATCGGACACGGCAGGTAGTGGCGGATTCCGCGGCGCGGACCCTCAGAACCGTCGTGCGACGACTCGGGAAAGGAAATGGCGGACATGGTCGTGGGCCTCCTCGGATGCCCGTCAATGCATGTGCTGTGCCAAGCTGAAAATTCTTTTCGAAATTTGATACCGGTTCGCGACTCGGGCGGTGATCTGAACGAAAAAGTCACGTCATGGTCGCGTCTTGGTTCGATTCGCCTGGGATGCGTGACTCCACGAACCGTCGAACGGTCGCGGCCGCGGCGCCGCGCGCGATCTTGCCGGAGGGGGTGCGCGGAAACTCCGAAATGATGCGGACGCGGCGGGGAATCTTATAACCGGCGAGAATCCCTCTGCAGTGGGCGATGAGTGTCATCTCGTCGACCGCCTCGCTCGCCCGCACGGCCGCGTGCAGGACCTGTCCCCATTCGGGGTCGTCGAACCCACAGGCAAATGCCTCGGCAACGGCGGGATGGCTCTCGAGGGCGCGCTCGACCTCGCCCGGGTGAATGTTCTCTCCGCCGCAGATGACGGTATCGTCACCGCGGCCGAGCACGTGCAGATGTCCCCGCTCGTCGATCCATCCTCGGTCGCGGGTGTGTAGCCAGGCGTCCGCCGCGCGGGTCTCGCCGAGTTCGCCCGGACTGACCATCGGACCGCGCACCAGGATCTCGCCGGGGCTGCCGGCAGGCCGCGCGTGTCCATCGCCGTCGACGATACGGATCTCGGTGAAGGGAAGAGGGTGGCCGACCCCCGCCGAACAACCGTCCGGACTCGCGGTGGCGACCTGCGAAGCGGTCTCGGTCAGTCCGTAGGTCGGTGTGATCGGTACGCGCGCATCGCGGCAGCGTTCGATGAGCGCGCGCGGAATCGGACCGCCGCCGGCGAGGATCGCGCGCAGGGTCGGTGGATACGGGCGGTCGCGCCGCTCGTCGAGCATGCGCTGCATCATGTTGGCGACGACCGACACGATGGTTGCGCCGCCGTCGATCGCGGCGTTGACGGCCGCGGGGTCGAATCGCCGGTGCAGTTCGACAGTGTTGCCGTAGAGCGCACCGCGCACGAGGATCGACAAGCCGCCGACGTGGTTGAGCGGTAAGCAGCACAGCCAGCGATCTTCGGGCCGCAGTCCGAGATTGAGTGCCGCGCCCATCGCGCTCCACAGATGGTTGCCCCAGGTGAGGCGGACGGCCTTGGGCGATCCGCTCGTGCCCGACGTGAAGAGGATGGTGTGGATGGCGTCGAGGTCGGCGCGCGGCGCGTGCGTCGCGGCGCCGTCCGCGGCGGGCGTGCCGTCGACGCGGAGTTTAATCAGCGGCGCGCGGGTGTGGACTCCGGCGGCCACGTCCGCCGTCGAACCTTCGTACAGCAGCGCGGTGGCCTTGCAGCGGTCGAGCATCTCGCCGAGCTCGGTCGCCGTCAGGCGTATGCCGAGTGGCGCGAAGACGCGGCCGTCGCGCGGGACGGCGTGAGCAAGGGCCACCAAATCGGGGCCGCCGTGCAGCAGGGTGGCGACGACGTGCCCGGCGCCGACGTCGTGAGTGCGCAACAGGCGCTCGAATCCCCTGGCGCTGCGCGCGAGGTCGGCGAAGGTGTGAACGCGCCCGTCACACAGCAGGGCAGGGTGAGCGCCGTGGCTCTCGGCGCGGCGTTGCAACCAATCGGGAACGCTCGTCATGTCATCCAAATGTAGCCGCGGCGACACCGCCGTCCGCCGCGGCCATCGCCGTCCCTACGATCGGAGTAGAACTCCGCGCGCTCAATGGATCCGCCAACGCTCGACCAGATCGGCTACCGGCGCGACGCCGCACCCGGGCTGGCCGTTCGTGTCGAGTACGCCGTGCCGGGCGAGCAGCCGCGGTGCGGCGATGTCTGCTTCCAACCACTGCGCGGTGCCGAGACCGTGGGCGCGCGCGGGCCTCGCGCTCATGGCATCGACCGCGGCGGCGACGTGCAGCGCGCTCGCCAACCCCAGACTGCTTTCGAGGTTCGATGTGACGACACAGTCGATGCCTGCATCGATGGCCATGCGCGCGCCGCGCAACGCGTCGAGGACCCCCAGGCGCGCCGGCTTGAGAATCATGACATCGACCGCTCGCAGCGCGATCGCGCGCTCGATCTGCGAGATGTTCGCGACTGATTCGTCGGCGGCGATGCGGACCCCTGTGGTCTCGCGCAGGGCCCGCAGATCTTCGAGCGTCGCCGCGGGTTGTTCGACGTATTCGAGATCGAAGCACGCCAAACTCCGCAGCGCGTCGCGCGCCTCGGGGACCGTCCACGCGCCGTTGCAGTCGACGCGAAGGGCGATCGCGTCGCCGTAACAGCCGCGGGCGTAGCTCAGCGCCGCGCAACAGGCCTCGGTGTCGGTCGGCGCCATTTTGAGCTTCAAACAGCGGTATCCGTCGGCGACGGCGGCGTCGATCACGTCGCGAACGACCCGTGTTTCGGCGCGGTCGATCATCGCGTTGACGATGACCTGCGTTGCATCGGCACTACCTCCCCGGAGAGCGAGGCCGAGCGGCTCGCCCCGTCGCCGCGCCCAGAGATCGAGTAGCGCCGCCTCGACTCCCGGATCCAGGCCGCACAGTTGTGTGCGTCGGTTCGCGTCGAGGGCGTCGAAAACTCCATGCGCCGCCGCGGCGATTCGGTCGCGTTGCGCCGTCACATCGAGCGCGATGGCGCCGGCTCGCGCGCGCGTGGTGCCCGGGCCCGGAGCGATCTCGCCGGCGCCACGGCAACCGTCGCGGTCGACGATCTCGATGAGCACCGCGCAGTGCTCGGTGACCGATCCGGGCGCGAGAGCGAGCGGGCGGCGGTAGGGGATGGCGAACGGGGTCGCGGAAACGGTGACCGCAGGGGCGAGGGGCGAGGGGCGGGGGGCGAGGGAGATCACAGGATGAGTCCGACCGCGAGCGCGACGGCGTACGACAACTCGAGCCGGGCGGTGTCGCGCAGTAGGGGATTCAGTGCCGCGCCTTGCGCCGTGTGGATCCTCCAGACCAACGCGAGTCCGCCGATGCCCACCAGCGACGCCAACAGGACGGCGGGGGCCTGGAGTCGTCTGTAGAGCAAGAGAGGGGTGGCGATGGCGATGCCGATCAGCACTGCGTACTCGGCGCGGGTGGCAGCGGGACCGAGGCGTACGGCGAGGGTTCGTTTGCCGGCGCGTCGGTCGTTGTCGACGTCGCGCGTGTTGTTGACGGCCAGGATCGCGGTCGCCAGAGCGCCGATGGCGGTGCCGCTCAGCAGGACCGGCGCGGTGATGGCGCCGGCTTGAACGAAGTACGTTCCGCCTACCGCCGCGAGGCCGAAGAATACGAATACGAACACGTCGCCGAGTCCGAGGTAGGCGAGCGGCGATGGGCCCGCCGTGTAGGCGATGCCCGACGCGATCGAGGCGACGCCGAGGAGCAGGATCGGCCAGCCGCACACATATACGAGGTAGGAGCCGACCGCGGCTGCCGTGGCGAAGCAGAGCAGCGCGGCGCGACGGACCTGCGCGGGAGTCAGGAGCCCCCGCTCGACGGCGCGTAGCGGACCGGTTCGGTGCTCGTCGTCGGCTCCGCGTTCGAAGTCTTCGACGTCGTTCACCAGGTTGGTGCCGACCTGGATCAACACCGCGCCCGCCAACGCCGCCGCCGCCGCCGTCCAGTGCGGCGCACCGTCGCGCACCGCGTGCGCGGGGCCGCCGA
>Ga0307505_10000334_pt1 | contig 54540 bp, 55 predicted proteins | sample 23_S_MG_FD_202183 | JGI IMG/M metagenome (GOLD analysis project Ga0307505, IMG submission 202183) | Soil microbial communities from Populus trichocarpa stands in riparian zone in the Pacific Northwest, United States - 23_S | ecosystem: Environmental > Terrestrial > Soil > Riparian zone > Trees...
TTACGACAAGCTTGTACTTTCGCCGGGCATCGACATCCGCTGGGGTGCGCTCGCCGGATATGATGAGGCGGCGTCGCAACTCGCGCCGCATGCCTGGCAGGCCGGCCCGCAGACGACGTTGCTCAAGAAGCAGCTCGACTCCATGGCGGACGGCGGGCTGTTCATTCTCGCCGCGCCCGCCAATCCGTTCCGCTGCCCGCCGGGGCCGTACGAGCGGATCAGCATGGTCGGCCATTACTTCAAGACGAAGAAGCCGAAGTCGAAGATCCTTGTGCTCGACGCCAAGGAGAATTTCTCCAAGCAGGCGCTGTTCCAGGACGGCTGGAAGAAGTTCTATGGCGACATGATCGAGTGGGTGCCGCTGTCGAAGGACGGCAAGGTCGTGAAGGTCGATGCCAAGTCGCGCGAGGTCGAGACCGAGTTCGGCAAGAAGCACAAGGCCGCGGTCCTCAACGTCGTGCCGCCGCAGAAGGCCGGCTTCATTGCCGACCGCGCGGGTGTCACGAATGAGAGCGGCTGGGTGCCGGTCAAGCCGCAGACCTTCGAGTCGGCGCAGGTCGCGGACATCTATGTGGTCGGCGACGCGACGAGTGCCGCGCCGATGCCGAAATCCGGCTTCTCGGCCAATGCGCAGGCCAAGGTGGCGACGGCCGCAATCCTGGCTTCCTTCGCCGGGCGTCCGGCGCCGGAGCCCTCGTGGCTCAATACCTGCTACAGTCTCGTCGCACCGGGTTACGGAATCTCGGTCGCGAACGTGTACGGTTTGCAGGACGGCAAGCTGACCGAACTCAAGGGCACGGGCGGTGTCAGTCCGCGCGAGGCGTCCGACGACTTCCGGAAGCTCGAGGCCGAATATGGCGTCGGTTGGTACAATGCGATTGCGCAGGATACCTGGGGCACGCGTCCCGCATAAGCGGACGGGCTTTCATCGCAGCGACATGGAGCGGCGGGCATGACGCCCGCCGTTCTTTCGCTTTGGGCCGGCTTCGTGATCGGCCTCGCCTTCGGTGCGGCCGGGCAGGTGACGGGATTCTGCCTGACGCGCGGGCTTGTCGGCTGGTGGGTTACAGGCGACGGCCGGAAAATCCGCGCTTTCGCGCTGGCGCTCGCCATCGCCATTCTCGTCACACAACTGGCCGACGCGGCCGGCCTGATCGACGTGCGCCAGTCGATCTATCTCGGCGCAACCTTCTCCTGGCTCCTGATGCCGCTCGGCGGTGTGCTGTTCGGCTACGGCATGGTCGCCTGCAACGGCTGCGGCTCGCGAGCGATCGTGCTGCTGGGGCAGGGCAATCTGCGCTCGTTCGTGGTGCTCGTCTGTCTCGGCATCGCGGCTTACATGACACTCACCGGGTTGCTCGCGCCTTTGCGTACGCAGATTGCCGGAGTCACCGGTGCTGCGATCGGCGAGGGGCCGCAGTCGCTGCCGTACCTCGCAAGAGCCGTCAGCTCGAATGTCGCGCGTGTCGTCTTCGCACTGGTCGCCGTGGGCTTGCTGCTGTGGTTCGTATTCGCGCATGCGCCGTTTCGCGCGAGCCGCAAGGACATCGCGGGCGGGCTTATCATCGGCGCGCTTATTCCGGCCGGATGGCTTGCGACCGGGTGGCTCGGCTTCGACGACTTCGATCCCGCGCCGCTCGTTTCGCTCACCTTCGTCGCGCCCATCGGTGAAACGATCCAGTACGCGATGATCGCGACCGGCACGAAGGTCAGCTTCGGCGTGGCGGTGGTGTGCGGCGTTTTCCTGGGATCGCTCGCGGCCGCGCTTTCGACCGGCAGCTTCCATCTCGAGGGATTCCCCACGGCGCAGCGCATGGCCCGCTATATGGCCGGCGGGGCGCTCATGGGTATCGGCGGGGCGCTCGCACTCGGCTGCTCGATCGGGCAGGGGCTGACGGGCCTTTCCACGCTTGCGCTGGGCTCGTTCCTGGCCGCAGGCGGCATCCTGCTGGGCGGGCGGCTGGCGCTGCGCGGGCCGCTGGCCTTGCCGCCGTTGTGAAGGACGACCAGCTTGCGCCGCGCATAGCCGCCAATACATAGAAAGCCATGGATCTCAGCCCTCGATTGACCCTCAGCCGCCGTGCAGCGCTTCGTCTGGGCGCTTCCGGCGTCGCGTCGTTGGCGCTCACAGGCGGCGCCTTCGCGCAGGCCTGGGAGCGTTTTGAGCCGGCGCGCAAGCTGATTGGCGATGCGAAGCCCTCGCCCGACGGGCTGACGCTGGAATTGCCGCTTGTTTCCGAGGACGGTTCGTCGGTGCAGCTGACGGTGAGCGCGAACCGCCCGATGACCGACGGCGACTATGTGCAGTCGATCCACTTGTTCGCCACACGCAATCCGTCGCCGGAAATCGCGAGCTTCGAACTCACGCCGCGCGCGGGCCGCGCCAACGTCATGACGCGGGTGCGGCTGAACGAAAGCCAGGCCGTGATCGCCGTCGCACGCACGAGCAAGGGCGAGGTGCTCGTCGCGTCGCGCGACGTGCGCGTGACGCAGAGCGGATGCCTCGTGCGTGCGGATACCTACGAAAGCACGGGCGAGATGCAGCCGCGCGTGCGCGTGCCGGCGAAAGTATCGGCGGGTGCGCCGGCGGAAATCCTCACGCTCATCAACCATCCGATGGAGACGGGGCTGCGCGAGGGCGCCGACGGAAAAATTTTGCCGCAGCGGATCGTGCGCTCTTTCGAGGCGACGCTCGATGGCGAGTCATTCTTCAAGGCGACGCTCTATCGTTCGCTCGCCGCCAATCCGTATCTCCGCTTCTACGCGGTGCCCGCGAAGAGCGGCAAGCTCGCTTTCAAGTGGACCGAGGATACGGGGCGCACCGCGGAGGCATCCGCCAGCATCGCGGTTGGCTGACCTAGCCGCGTTGGGAGAGTGTCCGCGCCGTGATTGAAAGCCCGGCACCGGCTATTCTATGATCGGCCTCCGGCCGGTCAGTCTCATGTTGTCCTACCCCATGCAGTACCAAGCGGCGACCTTGCGGGTCGCGCCGGCGATGCCGGCAGCTGTCCGCAACCTGGTGCTCGTGCATCGGCGCGTCGTCATGGACATCGAGGACCTTGAGCGCATTCGCGAAATCATTCACGCGCGTGCGCCTGACATCGAAGTATTCATCGCCCATTCGAATATGCGCTGCCCGGTCACGGCGCGAGAGGCGGCGCGGCGTCCGTCGCTTGTTGTCTCTCCCGCGCGGTCTAAAAAATTCGTGCCGCGCGGCGGCAAGATTTATATGGGTCATCACATCCGCAAGCTCGAACAGGCCCAGCGCTTGCGGGCGGCAGGCGTCGCCGCGCCGGAGACGATTGCGTTCGAACGCCAGACCGCGCTCGATCCTGCCGTGTGGGGATCGCTGACGGTCGTGAAGCCCGAAAAGTCTGGCGCAGGCGATTCGATCGAAGTATGGCGGACGCGCGATCTCAATGGCGGGCAGCGGCTATGGCCGGAGGGAGATCGCCGGTACACCATCGCAATGATCGCGCAGAAATTCATCGACACGGGCCGATATCCGTCCAAGTACCGGCTGCTGACACTGTTCGGGCGGCCGCTCTATTGCGAGCATCAGGCTTCGGTCAATCCGTCGCCGGACTTCGATCCCGACGGCACGGGCGAGATCGCGGGCCTGATTACTTCCCAGGCTTCGTCGGTGGCGACGACGGGAACGCGGCGCAATACGGTTTGTCACGACGAGGACGTGCTCATGCTGGGGCCTGCGGTCGCGGCAGTATTTCCCGATGTGCCGGTGCTGGGTCTCGATATCCTGCGCGAGGCGTCGAGCGGCAAGCTCTATGTGCTCGAGATCAATCCCGAAGGTCACACATGGCATCTGTCCTCGGAACTCGGGAAGCTCGCGCAGGAGCGGCAGAATATCGACCGCTATGCGCAGTTTGACGCGCTTTCAGTCGCCGCCGACGCGCTGATCGAAAAGACGAGAGCGGAAGCCGAATGAAGCAGGCCCGCTACGTTCTGTTCGGCGTCGACTCCAGCTTTTCGGTCGAAGTCATTGAGACCTTACGCCGGCTTGGGTGCTCGGTTGCAGCGGGGGTGCTGACCGGAACGCCGGAGTGGGATTTGAAGGGCGTCGAGGTGTTGTGCGAAGAGAACGATATCGGTGCGGGCCTGCTTGCCTTGCCGGTGGCGGTACCGTGGGTGACGCCAAGCCGGCATATCGACCGGGTGGAACGCGCGAAGCGGGCCGGGTTCTCGGCCTTCGAGACGCTTGTCGATCCGACCGCGGTGCTGGCTTCGAATGTCCGGCTCGGGCAGGGCGTCTTCATCAACGCAGGCGCGATTGTCGGTGCGGACGTTGCGATCGGCGATCATGCGGTGATCAACCGGGCGGGATCGGTCGGCCATCATTCGACGGTCGAGGAATTCGTTTCGCTTGGGCCTGGCGCCGTGGTTGCTTCGAAGTGTCGTTTGCAGCGGGCGGCGTTCATCGGTGCGGGCGCCATGGTGGCTCCCGGCGTTGCCATCGGCGCCGACAGCACGCTTGCCGTGGGCGCCGTTGCGATCCGCGACGTGGAGTCTGGCGTGACGGTTGCGGGCAATCCTGCTCGTCCATTGCCGCGCGGAGGCGCTAGTTCGCGCGACTAAGCCGCTTGCGCCGGAAGTCGCGCAGGATCTCGCGCGCCGCGTTGTGGCCCGGTGCGCCGGTGACGCCGCCGCCGGGATGGGTGCCGGAACCGCACATATAAAGGCCGGGAATGGGCGCGCGGTAGTCGGCGTGGCCGAGCACGGGACGCGCCGAGAAAATCTGTGCGGGCTCAAGCGTGCCGTGGAAGATGTCGCCGCCGACGAGGCCGAAGGTGCGTTCGAGGTCGAGCGGCGAGTTGATCTGCCGTGCAATGACCGAGGCTTTGAAATTTGGCGCATAGCGGTTGACGGTCTCGACCATCAGGTCCGCGACTTCCTCGCGTGCGTCGTCCCACGATTGTCCGTCCGGCAGTTCCGGCGCGACGTGCTGGCAGAACAGGCTCGCAACGTGCTGGCCCTTCGGCGCAAGCGTGTCGTCGAGCGTGGAGGAGATCACGACCTCGACGACGGGTTTTTTCGACCAGCCGGACGTGCGCGCGTCGAAATAAGCCTGCTCCATGTAGCGCAGGCTCGGCGCAAGAATGATGCCCGCCGTGTGGTGCTCGGCAAGCTCTTTGCCGGGCAGGCAGGTGAAATCTGGCAATTCCGACAATGCGACATTCATGCGGAAAGTGCCGGAGCCGTTGCGATAGCGCGCCATGCCGTCGCGGAAGTCGGCGGGGAGCGCATCCGCCGGGACCAGCCGTTCAAACAGCAGCTTTGGATTGAGATTGGACACGACGGCCGAGGCGCGGAAGGTTTCGCCGCTTTCGGTCACGACACCGACGGCGCGGCTCCTCTCAACCAGCACCTCGCGCACCGGGCTCGACAGGCGGACATCGACGCCGCTTGCGGCCGCCGACTTCGCCATCGCTTGGGTTATCGCGCCCATGCCGCCGATGGCGTGGCCCCAGATGCCTTTCTTGCCGTTCACCTCGCCGAAGCAGTGATGCAGCAGCACATAGGCAGAGCCGAGCGTGTAGGGGCTCGCATAATTGCCGACGATGCCGTCGAAGCCATAGGCGGCCTTGATCGGGTCGCTCTCGAACCATGAGTCCAGATAGTCGCCGGCCGAGCGTGCGAAGAGATCGAGCAATTCGCGCCGGTGCGTCATGTCGAGATTGCGCAGGCGATTGCCGATCCGGGCCGACTTCAAAATCTCGCCAATGGCTGCGAGCGGCGCGCCGGCGATAACATTGGGCGGCGTTTCAAGAACGAGCGCGCGCAGGACGTCGGCCACGGCTTCCAGCCGCTCGCCGTACTCGTCGAGGCGCCCAGCGTCCTTCGACGAGAATTTCGCTACTTCTTCTTTTGTCTTGCCGCCGCCGACCTTGAGATAGCGGCCGTCGTCGAGCGGCAGGAAGTTCGAGAGCTTCCGCTCGACAATCTTCAACCCGTGCCGGGTGAGGTCAAGATCGCGGATGACCTTGGGATTGAGCAGCGAGACCGTGTAGGCGGCGACGGAATTGCGAAAGCCGGGATGGAATTCCTCGGTGACCGCTGCGCCGCCCGCGACCGCGCGGCGTTCGAGCACGCAAACCTTCAGGCCGGCCTTGGCGAGATATGCCGCGCAGACCAAGCCGTTGTGGCCGCCGCCGATGATGAGGACGTCGTGCATCCGGTCGCTCCGCCGGACAGCTTAGCAAAGCGCGGCGAAAGGCGAAGTGAGCCGCCCCAGCGGGCGGCTCACTGGATCATCGTATTGGGAATGATCAATGCGATTTGCGGGAAGACGATGAGAATGGCGACGCAGACCATCATCGCGAACCAGAACGGCAGGACGCCGACAAATATCTGGCTCACGGGCACGTCGGGCACGAGGCCCTTGACCACGAACACATTGATGCCGACCGGCGGATCGATCAGGCCCATCTCCAGCACGATCACCATGACCACGCCGAACCAGATCAGGTCGTAGTTCAGCGCCTCCATGATCGGGATCACGATCGGCAGCGTCAGCACCAGCATGGAGAAGCCCTCCATCCAGGTGCCGAGGACGATATAGACGGAAAGCACGATGATGAGGATCACCACCCGGGGCACGTCGAGGCTGCTCAGCCAGACCGCGATGGTCTCCGGCAGTCCCGAAAGTGCGAGGAACGGGCCGAACACGAGCGCGCCGATCAGGATGAGGAACACGAACGACGTGGTCCGCACCGTGTCGAGCAGCATTTCCATGAAACTCGCGGGCGTCAGCGCGCGGCGCCAGAGTGTATAGAGCAGCGCCAGGAACGCGCCTACGGAGGCCGCTTCCACCGGGGTGAACGCACCAACATAGATGCCGCCGATGGTGATGAGCACGATGGTCAGCATCGGGGAAGCCTGGCCGAGGCTGCTGCGACGCGCGGCCCAGGCCGCCCGCGGGCCGGCCGGCCCGTATTGCGGCCTGAACTGCATCCAGATCGTCACCGTCATCATGAAGAGTCCGGCGAGGAGGAGGCCGGGCAGGATGCCGGCGAGGAACAGCCGGCCGATCGACTGCTCGGTCAGGAGCGCGTAGATCACGAACGCCGTGCTGGGCGGGATCAGAATGCCCAGCGTCCCGCCGGCCGCCACCGTGCCGGTGGCGAGCCGCGCGTCGTAATTGTAGCGCCTCATTTCGGGCAGGCAGACCTTCCCCATGGTCACCGCGGACGCGACGCTCGACCCGGATACGGCGGCGAAGCCGGCGCAGGCGAGGATCGTCGCGTGCGCGAGACCGCCGCGCCAATGCCCGATCCAGGCATAGGCGGCGGCAAAGAGGTTGCTCGCCATGCCCGATGTGGCGCCCAGATTGCCCATCAGCACGAACAGGGGGATGACGGCCAATTCGTAGAAGGCCGAATAGCTGTAGGGCGAACTGCCGAGCATGTAGAGCGTGGCCTGCACGCCGCCTGGATGCACGACGGCGAACCCGACCCCGCCGACGAGGAGCATGGCGATGCCGATCGGCATGCCGAGCGCGAGCAGGACCAGCATGGCGGCGACACCAAGCAGGCCGACCGTTTCATTGGCTATCATTGATTGCCCTCAGTGCTACGGCCGCGCAGAACCTGAATTCCCTGGATAGCCATTACGATGGCGAACAGCGCGCAGCCGAGCGCGACGGTGAAGCGGAAAGGATAATGCGGCCAGGCCAGCCGGTTGCTGACCTGATCGATCGTTTCGATCGTCTCCAGCGTTGCCTGATAGGCGATCGTGCCGAAGAGTGCCGCGCCGAGAAAGGCGAGAAGGGCCGTGACCCAGCGCCATCTGGGCTGGTCGAGCCACTTGACGAACATGTCGACCGCGATATGCCCGCCGGTCCAGCCGGTATATGCGATGCCGAGAAACACCATCGCGGCCATGGTGAATTCGGTGAACTCATACACGCTTTTCAGCGGCGCGTTGAAGACGTTGCGCAGGAACACGTCGACGACGGTGAACAACATCAAGAGCACGATGGTGCAGCCGCTCAGATACGCAAGCAGCCGCAAGAGGCGGTCAAAGAGATTGTAGAACACCTTTTTCTTCCCCCCGCTTCCCGCGCCCGCGATTTCGTGTCCGGCGATTATTTAAGTCATGATCCGTCCCGTTGGAAACGGATCATGCTCCGGATTCTATTCTTGAGCGCAGTCCCCCCGGCGTGGTCCCCCCGGCCGGGCCGGAGGGACCGCGGTTCAAATCAGGCAATCAGCTTGTACGACTGGACGATTTTCGTGCCCGGCAGGCCGAGCTTGTCCACCCGTTCCGCCTCGCTCTTGATGAGCGGGGCGAAGAAGGCGAGCCACTTGTCATACTCCGCCTTGGAGCACTCGTAGACGCTGCGCTCCTTCTTGGCGAGGTCGATCGCTCTCCCGTTCTGCTTGTCGTAGTCGGTCGAGCCGTGATGGCTGAGCTTGAGGCCGGTGGTGTCGTCGATGACCTTGCGCAGGTCGGCCGGCAGGCCCTCGTAGCGCTTCTTGTTCATCGTCACCATGAACGGCGAGCGGCCGAGTGGCGTGTTGATGGTGAGATGCTTCACCACTTCGATGAGCTTGAAGTCGATCATCGCCGACATCGGGATCTGCGTGCCGTCGATCGTGCCGCGCTCGAGGCCCTGGTAGATCGCTGTCACAGGCATGCTGACGCCGGTGCCGCCCATGAAGTCGATCTGCTTGGACTGCGCCTCGGACGGCGCGCGGAAACGCATACCCTTCACGTCGTCGGGGCCGCGGATCTCCTTGGAGCGGGTCATCAGCCCGGCATTGTCCGAATTCCACAGCATCAGGATCTTGGCGTCGGCAAACTCCTTGTCGAAGTAGCCCTCCTTCAGTCGCGCCCACAGCTTGTCGGTGCCGTCGTGCGCATTCGAGGCGGCGCCTGGCAGCTCCGTCAGGCCCATCATCGGGAAATCGCCCGAGGTGTAGCCCGGCAGCGTGAAGACGATGTCGGCGATGCCCTGCACCATCTGGCGATAGAGCTCCGGCGGCTTGCCGCCGAGCTGCATCGAGGGATAGCCGGTCACCTTGATCCGGCCCTTGCTCAGGCTCTCGACTTCCTTGACCCACGGCATCAGCACGCCGGCCCAGATCGAGTGTGACGGCGGGACGAAGCTCGCGAGCTTCAGGTCGATCGGCGTCTGCGCCAGCACGGCCGGTGCCGGCAGGCTCGACGCGGCCACGGCGGCGGCCGTGCCTTTCAAGAATGTTCTGCGAGTAGTGGTCATGCGTAATTCCTCCCTCGGATCGCGATGGATCGCTGGCGTCGTTTCCTCCCGTCCGCCGGCCGCCATTCTGAGACGGCTTCTCCGCGGCCGGACGATCTCGGCGCACGCCTATTTTGTTGGCGAAGGCTTGCGCGCCGTAACCCGTTGGCATGTTAACTATCGGATTTTTCGCGTCAATCTTGCGTGGCGGGTCATCCCGCGCCGTAATCGAGTGGGCCAATGCCCCGCGCGGACAGCCCCTTTATGGCAAGTAAGTGAGGGTCAGCGCCGAAACGCCCAGCGCAACATTGATCCCAACCTGCCCTTCGACGCTGAGCGGCTGGAGGGCAACCGTGTTCCCGGAGCCGCCGACCAGCGCGTTGGCGCCTACGCCCAGCCCCGCCGCAATATCGGCCGAGACACCGGCATAGGTGCCCTGGAGTTCGCCGGCCCGCAGTTGATTTGTCGGCGCGAACACAGCCCACGCGATCGCGGCGCCGGCCTGCACCCCGACATCGAGTCCGATGCGGGCGCGCGTGCCGGAATAATGCTGTTCGGGGCCGCTCGTCGGCTTGAAAACGCAGGCCATGGTGCGCACGGAGCCGACGATCGCGCCAACGCTTGGATTGGACAGGCATTCAAGGACGCCGGTCTGCACGCGCGATTGCGCAGCGGCGGGTGTCGCGGCGATCAGAAGGAAGGCGAGGCTGGCAAGCGGCTTCATGCGGACCTCCCGGCGGGATGCGACAGCATAGGCGACCTCGCCCGCCACTGCATCGATCTGACGATCCCGGGCGGGAAACCGCCGGGGTTTTTCTTTATGCTCATTCCGGTGTGTCGCAACGCTCAATAAAGCGTGCGATCGGCTCGAGCGTGCGGCCGTCAGCGAGGAGAGGGGCGTGGCCTTCGCCGGCGATTTCAATCGCTTCGAGACCGGGACGCCGGGCGCGCATGGCCGCGACAGTCTCGCGTGAAAGCAAGTCCGAGTGCTCGCCGCGGATCACCATCAGCGGCACGTCAGGCAATGCGTCGTACTGCTCCCACAGCGGTGGTGGCGGCTCCAAGGGGTCGACCGCGGCGAGGGTCGCCGACAGGGCGGGATCGTAGCGTGTGACAAGGCCGCTTCCGGTTTCCTGCCAGGTCAGCCGCGCGTAACGGTCCCAGGTGGTGTCGCTCCAGCCGGGAAACTGGTTGCCCATCGCCCGGCGCAGCAGTTGCGTGGCCTCTGCGAAGTCAGCGGGCTGCGGCAGGCGGCCGACATATCCCTTGATGCGCAGGAGGCCTGCCATCTCGATCACCGGCCCGATGTCGTTCAGGACCGCGCCCGCGATGGCGGCGGGCCGCACCGCGCCCATGACCATGGTGAGAATGCCGCCGCGCGATGTGCCGACGAAGACCGCGCGTTCAATCCCCGCCACGGCGAGCAGTGCGAGCACGTCTCCAAGCTCGACAGGCACGGAATAGTTGCCGGGGTCGGGATCGTGTGCCGACAATCCGCGGCCGCGCGAGTCGAGGGCGAGCACGCGGCGCGGGCGCGTCGCATCGAAGGCGAGTCGTTCGATCAGATCGCGGAAGTCCTCCGCCGTGCGCGCGAGGCCGGGCAGGCAGATGACGGGCAGGCGATCGCTGTTCTGCGCACCGCCTGTCAGCGCGTGCAGGCGAAGATGATCCGGCCCGGAAAAATAAAAGGACTCGATGGTGTGCATGTCGGGTTTCCGATGACGGCAGGCAGCGTACATTCGGAATCGTGTTTTTGCGTCTTGCCGCATCTAATTTATTGAAATCATTCACGAATAAAAATTCGTCGGCTTCTTTTTCCACGCCGATTCCGGCGCCTTTATATTCATGCCGTCCCTGCTCAACAGAGGGCGCTCTCGCGAGGCGTCGTTCGAGCGGAGCGGGGATGCGGTGGCCGCGAGCGTGCTCGCAACATGCTTGCGGCGGCCCAAGCCGCGTGTGCCCGGCGTGCCTGCCGCACGTCACAAAGGGCCTCCGGGTCTGGCGCTCCCGTATCCCAAATACGGAGATGCCGGTGAGGGGTTCCACACAGCGGTGGATAGAGCATGGGCTTCTCCGAAAGAGGGGCTCGGTAAGTCCACCGGGGTTCACGCGGAGCAAGCCTAGAAACACCGCGCGCGGGACGCCGGGACACTTCCGGCAACCTCGCGGCAAGGCCGCCATGTGCTTCTTCCTTTGCACATGGACCGTGGGGACCGGCAGTCCCCGGCGTCCCGCGCGCCCCTCGCATCGAACGGGGCGCGACCTTCTCAAAGCTCGGGCGGAAATTCCGCCGCGAGATTACCCACCCATGTCATCGCCGGGCTTGTCCCGGCGATCCCGATCAGGAGGGCACGGCTGTGCCAAATGAATCGGGATGCCCGCGACAAGCGCGGGCATGACAAAGGAAGAGGCGGAATTCCGCCGCGAGGACAAGAACGGCTGTTTGAAAATTAGTCTCTGTCATCCCGGGCGCGGCGCAGCACGAGCGTAGCGAAGTGGTGCGCTGCAGACCCGGGACCCAGGACCATCAGCTTCTGTGTTCATGGATCCCGGCTCTCGGCCGGGATGACAGGAAAAGAAGGGCACGGCACGCCCCGGAATGACAAATTGCGCGCGCTGTACGCTCAGCCGGGATGACAGGAAAGAGGAGCGCTGGCGAATGTCAGCCGCGTCCGGTCGACAGGTCCGCCTCGATCCGGAAGCCCGGCTTGTCGCCGAACAGCACGCGATAGACCTGCATGTTCTCCATCACGCGCTGGATATAGAAGCGCGTCTCGGAGAAGGGCACGCGCTCGACCCAATCGATGGCGTCCACCTTTGGATCGCGCGGGTCGCCGTATCTGGCGATCCATTCGCGCGCGCGGCCCGGGCCGGCGTTGTAGCCGACGAAGCTCAGGATGTAGGAGCCGTTGAACTGCTGGAGCAGATGACCCAGTTCGTTCGCGCCGAGTCGCGCGTTGTAAACGGGGTCGCCGCGCAGCTTGTTGATGTCGTAGGGAATGCCGAGACGCTTCGAGATCGCGCGCGCCGTCGGCGGAATGACCTGCATCAATCCATGCGCGCTCGCCGTCGAAGTCGCCGACTGCAAGAACTGACTCTCCTGCCGTGCGATGGCATAAATGAGCGCGCGGTCGGCCTGCGGTTCGTCCTTGGGCAGGTCGGGGATGCCGAAGACCGGGAAGGCGATGGTGTCGAGCAGGATGCCGCGGTCATAGGCGGCCTTGCCGATCAGCACCATGCCGCGCGGATCGCGCTGTTCGTAGGCGACGGCGGCGAGCATCAGGATCGTGTTGTGGTCGGCGGCGCGGTCGGTCAGGTCGGCATAAAAGGCGATGCTGTGCTGGCGGTTGTCCGTCGCATAAAGAAGCCTGAGCGCGCGAATATAGTCCCGTTTGTTGAACTGGGCGCGTTCGGCGGCGGAAGGTTCGAGCGGGCGGGCGAGTGGCAGGTCCTTCAAGCCGAGACGGGCGCGAGCGATCTGCCCGTAATAAGCGGTGGTGAAGCGCGCGGCTTTCTCGTAGGCGGCGCGTGCAGCCGCATCCTGGCCGGACGCTTCGGCGGCACGCCCCTGCCAGTAAAACGCGCGTGCGAGCGTGATCGGATGGTCGGATTCCTTTTCAAGCTGCGCGAAGTGTTTCGCTGCCGTTCCGGGATCCTTCAAATAACGCAGCGCGATCCAGCCCGCCGTGAACTGCTGGTCGGCGCGGTAATTTTCGCTTTCCGGCCGGCCAAGATGCGCCGCCATCCGGTAGGCGAGCTTGGGGTCGCCGCGGTCCAGCAGGCCGCGCACGACGAGGCGGACCTCGCGCCACCATTTGGTCGTGTCCACGAGCACCTTCGGATCGCGCGGGGCAGAGAGCATGATTTCGGCTGCGCCCTTCGCGTCGTCGTGGCGCCAGCGATACTGCATCCGCGCATAGAGCAATCCGGCGTCGTCGCGAAGCGAAGCGGGCACCGCGTTAATGAGCGCGTTCGCGTCTTTCGCACGGCGCTCGGTCGCAACGCGGGCCTTTTCCAGCGCGACCACATCCGGACCGGCGCGCTCCGCCGAGCGCATGGCCGCCGCACGGTTCTCAACGAAGAAAAACATGTCGGCGCGCGCCTTATGGTCGTCGCGGCCGATCATGCCCGGGAAGGTGGCGAGCGCTTCGCTCTCGACGGAGGCGGAAAAGTCGTCCGACCGCCACGCACTCTTCACGAGCGGGAGCGCGCCAATGGAGTCACCGGAAGCGAGGAGGGTGCGCGCGAGCGCGAGCTTGCCCTCGCCGGAGATCGGACGTTCCTTCGCAAAGAAAGCGCGCACGGTGCGAGCGTCGCGTTTTTCTTCATAGAGAAGCGACTCGGTGCGGCGGCGAAGCAGCGTCGTGGCGGACGGCCAGTCGGCATTGTCGCGCAGGAAGGCGCTGGCTCGTTCGAAGCCGACGGCGCGCCAATCGGTACGGAGCGTGAGCCAAGTGATCAGGTCCCGCGCGGCCGGGTCCTTGAATTCGGCAGCGGTCGCCAGTGCTTCAACGCCTTTGCCGCGCTCGACGAGACCGATGGCAATCTTGAGTGCGCCGATTTCGGCGCTCGACTGCGCGCGGGCGCACACGGAAGCGGCCGCCAGCAAGGCGGCAGCAACGGCGACAATGCGCGTGAATCTCGGCAGCAATCGCATCAGTGTCCTCAAATTACCGTCAAAGTGGGCAATAGCAGGCTCGGTCGTGAAAATATTGTGAATTCTCGCCTTTTTGTGAAAGGGCTTTCGTGTTCCGGGCCGCTGGGCTATCCACGACAAACACAGATCGATGGAGTGCGCCGATGTTCCGGGGTTCCTTCACGGCGCTGGTCACGCCCTTCAAGAACGGAGGGCTCGACGAGTCCGCCTTCCGCAACCTGGTTGAGTGGCAAATCGCTGAGGGCACCGACGGGCTCGTGCCGGTCGGCACCACGGGCGAAAGCCCGACACTCTCGCACGACGAGCATCACAAGGTCGTGGAGTGGTGTGTCGATCAGGCCAAGGGCCGGGTTCCCGTCATCGCCGGCGCGGGTTCCAATTCAACGACGGAGGCGATCGATCTCGCGAAGCACGCCGAGAAGGCGGGCGCGAACGCGGTTCTTGTTGTCACGCCTTATTACAACAAGCCGACACAGGAAGGCATGTATGTTCACTTCAAGGCGGTGAACGACGCGATCGGCATTCCGATCATCATCTACAACATCCCGCCGCGCTCGGTCGTTGATATGTCGGTCGACACCATGAAGCGGCTGTTTGAGCTCAAGAATATCGCCGGCGTGAAGGACGCGACCGCCAATCTTGCGCGCGTGTCGCAGCAACGCGCCGCGATGGGTCCGGACTTCATTCAACTGTCGGGCGAGGACATGACGGCGCTCGCCTATAACGCGGCGGGCGGCCACGGCTGCATCTCGGTGACGTCCAATGTCGCCCCTGCGCTCTGCGCGGCACTTCAGAACGCGACCGCGGCCGGCGATTACGCCAAGGCGCTCACCCTTCAGGATCGCTTGATCCCGCTGCATGACGCGATCTTTTTCGAGCCGGGGGTGGCCGGTGCGAAGTGCGGTCTGACGTTGCTTGGACGTTGCAGCGAGCAGGTTCGTTCGCCGCTCCTGCCGGTATCGGACAAGACCCGCGAGGCCATCAAGAAGGCGATGGTGCACGCCGGTCTTCTCAACTAACCCGAACGCGCCGCATGGCTGCGAAGGCCGAGACCCGGTACAAAATAGCCGCCCAGAACCGCAAGGCCCGTTTCAATTACGAAATCGGCGAAGTGTTCGAGGCCGGCATCGCGCTGACGGGCAGCGAGGTGAAGTCGCTGCGCACCGGCAAGGCGACGATCGCGGAGTCCTACGCCGATGCGCATGACGGCGAGATCTGGCTGATCAACGCCAATATCCCGGAATACAAGCAAGCCGGTCCCTACAACAATCACGAGCCGAAGCGGCACCGCAAACTGTTGCTGCACAAGCGGCAGATCAACAAGCTGCTCGGCGCGGTGGAGCGCGAGGGCATGACCCTTATTCCACTCAAGCTCTATTTCAACGATCGCGGGCGGGCGAAGCTCGAACTTGCGCTGGCGCGCGGCAAGAAGCTGCATGACAAGCGTGAGACCGCGAAGAAGCGCGACTGGCAGCGGCAGAAATCGCGACTGATGCGGCAGAAGGGATGAGCATGAAGCTGCCCGTCAAGCTCGACCATTGTGTGGTGCATGTGTCGGATTGGGAGCGCTCGAACGCATTCTATCGCGACGTCATGGGCGCGGAGCTGGTCGAGCGGCCGAAAGGCTGGGCCTACCGCTTCGGCGCCGAGCAGCTCAATCTGCACGGGCCGGGCTTCACGCCGGCGGAGGTGGCGCGCATTCCGGTGCCGCCGGGCGGGAGCGACCTGTGCTTCGAGTGGCAGGGACCGATCGAGGACGCCGTGGCGCATCTCGCAAAGCATAGAGTGAAGATCGAACAGGGACCGATGCAGCGCTTCGGCGCCAGGGGGCCGGGCACAAGCGTCTATTTCCGCGACCCCGACGGCTCGCTGCTCGAATTCATCAGCTACACGCCGGGCGCCGCCTAGCTCGAAAGGTGCGCGCGCACGCTCCTGAACACGGCGCGGAACATTGCGGGCGTGAGGACGCCCGTGTTCGTGTTGTAGCGGGAGCAATGATAGGAATCGAACAGCGTCAGGCGCTCGTTCAGCGGGTGTTTGGCGCCGTGTGCGAAGGGCGACTTTGACCGCTTTGCGCTAAGCGCGATCAGTACGGCGTCATGGGCGATGCGCCCCAGCGCGACGACTGCGGCGAGCTTCGTCATTTCCCCGATGCCCGCCGACAGAAACTGGTTGCAGGTGCGGATTTCCGCGGGCGTCGGTTTATTTTCCGGCGGCACGCAGCGGACGGCGTTGATGATGCGGGTATCGACCAGTTCAAGACTGTCATCGACGCGCGCTTCGAAGCGGCCTTTGGCAAAGCCGAATTCGATCAGCGTCCCGTAGAGAAGATCGCCCGCGTAGTCGCCGGTGAACGGCCGGCCGGTGCGGTTGGCGCCTTTCAGCCCGGGCGCGAGACCGACAATCAGGAGACGCGCCGACGCCGGGCCGAAATTCGGCACCGGCGCGTTGAACCAGTCCGGCTCACGCTTACGGTTCTCTTTTCGGAAGGCTGCAAGTCGCGGACAGAGCGGGCAGTCGCGGTCTGGCTCGTGGCGGCTTGCGGCTGTGGCGCGGCTCACCGATTGCCGAGGTCGTCTTCTTCGTCGTCCATGTCGGCGCCGGCGCCAACCGGAGCAGGCGCGTGCGACTGACGCTGCAGGAAGTTGGGTGCATTCTGCATGCGCCCCGAGCGTTCGCCCGGATCCCGGCCGATCCTCGGCATCAGTTCGGCGAGGTCGAGGAAAGTGTCGGCCTGACGGCGCAGTTCGTCGGCGACCATCGGCGGCTGCGTCGAGATCGTCGAGACGACCGTGACGCGCACGCCCTTGCGCTGGATCGCTTCGACGAGCGGGCGGAAATCGCCGTCACCGGAAAACAGCACGATGTGGTCGACATGGCTTGCGAGCTCCATGGCATCGACCGCGAGTTCGATGTCCATGTTACCCTTGACCTTGCGGCGGCCGCTGGAGTCGATGAACTCCTTCACGTTCTTCGTGACGACCGTGTAGCCGTTGTAATCGAGCCAATCGAGCAGCGGGCGGATCGAGGAGTATTCCTGATCCTCGATCAGCGCCGTGTAGTAGAACGCACGCAGCAGGTTGCCGCGCGACTGGAATTCCTTCAGCAGGCGCTTGTAGTCGATGTCGGCGCCAAGGCCGCGTGAAGTCGCGTACAAATTCGCGCCGTCGATGAACACTGCGATCTTTTCGTGCGTGGAATTGGACATGTGCAATCTCTCAAAAATCTTGAAACCGTCACCGGCGAACTTCAGTCTTCGACAAGCTAGCTACCGATTTTAGCCGAACTCAAGGCGGGCGTTCGCGGAGCGGCTTAGACGTTCGCTCAAATCGTCTGGAAAATTTTCGCAATCGCAGATTGTGCGGGCCGGTTTGCAGGACGGTCCAGGCCTCGTGTCGCGAACGGTGTGCGGCACCTGTAATTCCAACGGTTGGCGGTGAACCCGTCGCGCGTCGCTTTGGAGCGACCCGCGCCGTTTTATCCCGACCGACACCGAAATCTCTCTTGAATCCCGCTGGGTTAGAGCCGGTCGACACCCTTGCGTTGCAGGGCTGAGGGGGTTATATGCCGGGCAAATTTCCCCGCCCCATTTCCGGAGGTCGTGACGATGGCCCGTGTCACCGTCGAAGATTGCATCGACAAGGTCGAAAACCGTTTCGAGCTCGTGCTGCTGGCCAGCCACCGCGCGCGCATGATTTCGGCCGGCTCGGACATCACCGTTGATCGCGATAACGACAAGAACCCCGTGGTGGCGTTGCGGGAGGTCGCGGACGAGACCATTTCGCCGCAGGACCTGAAGGAAGAACTGATCCATTCCCTCCAGAAATACACCGAAGTGGACGAGCCGGAGCCGGAAGCGGTGCCGCTCATCGCCGGGACTGCGACCGCCGTCAGCGACGATGCCGAGGTGCAGATGGATCGCATGACGGAAGAGCAGTTGCTCGCCGGCCTCCAGGGCCTGGTGCCGCCGGAGCAGACGCCCGAGGAAGAGGGCGAATAAGCCCGATCCCGACGAATTCGGTAAACGGCCCGGCAAAACCGGGCCGTTTTGCGTTCCAGATACCGGATTCCGGTAAGGACTGTCGGCAATCAGCCTTGCATGGCCAGTATCGGGTAATGATATTTTGCGTGCCTTGATCCCGGGCAGTGCTCCGAGTCGGGAGCGCCTTGCAGGAACCCATGGAAGTTATTGAGCAGGCTTCCAAAACGGCGGCGGCGATGAGCCGCCCGATGATGCGTCAGTACGAGTTGGTCGAGCGGGTTCGGCGGTACAACCCCAAAACCGACGAGGCGCTGCTCAATCGTGCCTATGTTTACGCCATGAAGGCGCATGGCGCGCAGAAGCGCGCGTCGGGCGCGCCGTATATTTCGCACCCCATCGAGGTCGCCGGCATCCTGACCGACCTCAAGCTCGACGACTCCACGATCGTCGCGGCGCTCCTGCACGACACGATCGAAGATACCGACGTCACCCGCGCCGAGATCGCCAAGACCTTCGGCAACGACATCGCCGATCTCGTCGACGGTCTGACCAAGATCAAGAAGCTCGATCTCGTTTCCAAGCGCGCCGAGCAGGCCGAGAATCTTCGCAAGCTGCTGCTCGCAATCGCCGACGACGTGCGCGTGCTGCTCGTCAAACTTGCCGACCGGCTGCACAATATGCGCACGCTTGAATATGTGCCGGAGGACAAGCGCAGCCGCATCGCGGAAGAGACGCTCGACATCTACGCGCCGCTTGCGGGCCGCATGGGCATGCACGAGATGCGCGAAGAGTTGGAGGATCTTTCGTTCCGCCAGCTTTCGCCCGAAGCCTATCGTTCAATCGAGGCGCGGCTTTCGACCGTGCGCGAGAAGAACAAGCATCTCATCGAGGAGATCGAAGGCGAACTCACGGGCGCGTTGGCGGCCAAGAAAATCCGCGCGCGGGTAAAGGGGCGCGAGAAGAAGCCGTATTCGATCTGGCGCAAGATGGAGCGCAAGGCGATCGGCTTCGAGCAGCTTTCGGATATTTACGGATTTCGCGTCGTCGTCGGCACCATCGAAGATATTTACCGCGCCGTCGGCGTCGTGCATCAGCGCTGGGCGGTCGTGCCCGGCCGCTTCAAGGATTACATCTCGACACCGAAGCAGAACGACTACCGCTCGGTTCACACGACGGTGGTCGGTCCCGGCCGCCAGCGCGTCGAACTGCAAATCCGCACACGCGAGATGGACGACGTGGCCGAATACGGTATCGCCGCGCACGCGCTCTACAAAGACAGCGGCGGCACGCCGACGGAGATGCTGTCACGCGATTCCGGCGCTTATGATTGGCTCCGCCACACGATCGAACTTCTGGCGGACGGCTCCACCTCCGAAGAATTTCTCGAACACACCAAGCTCGAGCTATTCCACGACCAGGTGTTCTGCTTCACGCCGAAAGGCCGGCTGATCGCGCTGCCGCGCAAGGCGACGCCCATCGACTTCGCCTATGCGGTGCATACCGACGTCGGCAACAACGCCGTCGGCTGCAAGATCAATGGCAAGGTCGCGCCGCTCGTTTCCGAGTTGATGACGGGCGACGAAGTGGAGATCGTGCGCGGCAAGGGACAGACGCCGCCTGCGGCCTGGGAGTCGATCGTCGTGACCGGCAAAGCGCGCGCCGCGATCCGCCGTGCGACACGGTCGGCGGTGCGCAAGCAATATACCGGGCTTGGCCGCCGCATGATCGATCGCGCCTTCGCCCGGGCCGAAAAGCCGTTATCCGATGAGAGGTTACAGGCATCCCTGTCGCGGCTGGCGCGGCCCACGCTCGACGACGTCTATTCGGCGGTTGGGCGGGGTGAGATGCGGGCGGAGGATGTTGTTCGGGCAGTGCATGCAGATTGGCGCGGCGACCGGAAAGCCGCCGGAAAGGCCCCGCGCGGCGACGGGTGGTTCGCGCTGGCGCGGGCGGCCAGTCTGAAATTTCGCATCCCGGGCTTCCGCGGCGGCGACAATATCGGGCCGTCCTCGAGCCCCGTGCCCATTCGCGGCACGGGCGGCGACCTGCCCGTGCGTTTTGCCAAGGGTGGGGCCGTGCCCGGCGACCGCATCGTCGGCATTCTTTCGCCCGGCGAGGGCATCACGATCTATCCGATCCAGTCGCCCGCGCTGAAGGAATTCGACGATGAGCCCGAACGCTGGCTCGACGTGCGCTGGGACATCGACGACGGCGCACCCCGGCGCTTTCCGGCGCAGGTGATGGTGCATGCGTCCAACGCGCCCGGAACGCTCGCGCAGATTGCGCAGGCGATCAGCGAGCACGGCGGCAACATCGACAACATCAACATGTCACGCCGCTCGCCCGACTTTACCGAAATGACCATCGACGTCGAAGTGTACGATCTGAAGCATCTGACCGCGATCATCGCGCAATTACGCTCGCGTCCTGTCGTGGCCTCCGCCGAGCGCATCAATGGCTGAAGTGAAGCCGATCCGGCTCGGCGTGAACGTCGATCACGTCGCCACGCTGCGCAATGCGCGGGGCGGGCGCTATCCCGACCCGGCGCGCGCGGCTGCTGTGGCGGTTGCTGCGGGCGCGGACGGGATCACCGTGCATCTGCGCGAGGACCGGCGTCATATCCGCGACGACGACGTGCGCCGGATCATGGCCGACGTGAAGGCGCCGCTCAATTTCGAGATGGCGGCGACGGAAGAAATGCTGCGATTTGCGCTGCAGGTCAGCCCGCATGCTGCCTGCATCGTACCCGAACGGCGCGAGGAGCGCACGACCGAAGGCGGTCTCGACGCTGCCGGGCAGCACAATCATCTGGCGCCAATCGTGGCGAAGCTCTCTGATGCCGGCATTCGCGTTTCGCTTTTTATCGCCGGTGACGAGCGGCAGGTGGCGGCGGCGGCCAGGCTGCGTGCGCCAGTGATCGAGATTCATGTAGGCGCCTGGTGCGAGGCGGTGGTCGACGGTCACAAGCAGGCAGCGGACGCAGAGTTTGCGCGTATTGTTGCAGCAGCGCGCCAGGCCGCGTCGCTTGGGCTGGAAGTCCATGCCGGACACGGCCTCGACTTCAAGACCGCTGAGACGATTTCGGCGTTGCCCGAGATCGTCGAACTGAACATCGGGCATTTTCTCGTGGGAGAAGCGGTGTTCGTGGGGCTTGAACAGTCAGTCCGCAGCTTCAAGGAAGCGATGCAGCGCGGCCGCACGCGAGCGGGTACGGGCGCATGATCATCGGTCTCGGCTCCGATATCACCGACATCCGCCGTATCGAGAAAGTGATCGGCCGGCACGGCGAGCGCTTCCTCGAACGCATTTTCACCGAGACCGAGCGCGCGCGCGCCGAGCGGAAAGCGAAGAGTGTCGAGACCTATGCAAAGCGTTTCGCGGCCAAGGAGGCCTGCGCCAAGGCGCTCGGCACCGGCATGCGTGGCGGCGTGTGGTGGCGCGACATGGGCGTCGTGAATTTGCCATCAGGCCGGCCGACGATGAAGCTCACCGGGGGTGCGCTGCGGCGTCTGGAGGCCATCACGCCAGAAGGTCACGAGGCACGAATCGACCTGACGATCAGCGACGAATGGCCGCTGGCGCAGGCGATGGTGATCATTTCCGCGTTGCCCAAAGCGGGCGGCTGACCTGCATTGCCTCGCCCGGCCCGGGCGTTTATACGCGAGTTTTCGAAGTTCATGAGCATGGCCACAAAACAGAAGCAGGAAAGCGGTTTCGCCGAGACCGTGCGCGTGATTTTTCACGCGCTGGTCATCGCGCTGATCATCCGCACGTTCCTCTTCCAGCCGTTCAACATCCCGTCCGGCTCGATGAAGAACACGCTGCTGGTCGGCGACTATCTGTTCGTGTCCAAATTTTCCTATGGCTACAGCCGGTTCTCGCTGCCGTTCTCGCCGAACCTGTTCTCGGGCCGCATCTGGGACGGAACGCCGACCCGCGGCGACGTGGTGGTGTTCAAGCTGCCGAAGGACGACTCGACCGACTACATCAAGCGCGTGATCGGTCTGCCCGGCGACAAGATTCAGATGCAGGGCGGTCTGCTTCACATCAACGGTCAGCCCGTGAAGCGCGAGGCGTTGCCGGCCGTGCGTTCGGACGATCCGGAATTCGGCGGACAGCCGGTGCGGCGCTGGCGGGAGACGTTGCCGAACGGCGTCACTTACGAGACGCTCGATCTCGTCGATAACGGCTTCTATGACAACACACCCATGTATGAAGTGCCCGCCGGCCACTACTTCATGATGGGTGACAACCGCGACAACTCGACCGACAGCCGCGTGCTGGCGCAAGTCGGTTATGTCCCGCACGATAATCTCGTGGGACGCGCGCAGATCATCTTCTTCTCCATCGAAGACGGACGGGCGGCCTGGGAAATCTGGGCCTGGCCCACGTCCGTGCGGTGGAGCCGGCTGTTCACGCTGGTGCGATGAAGCGGAAGAAGTCCACTTCCGCACTTGAAGAGCGGATCGAACATCGCTTCGCCGACCCGAAACTGCTTGAACACGCGCTGACCCATGTGAGCGGCGTCGGCGGACGCAGCAAGCGCACCGACAGCTATCAGCGGCTGGAATTTCTCGGCGACCATGTGTTGGGGCTCGTGATCTCGGAGCTGTTGTTTCAGTCGTTCCCCAGGGCGGAAGAGGGCGAACTCTCTCGCCGTCTCGCCGATCTCGTGCGGCGCGAAGCCTGCGCGGAAGCGGCCATTGCGATGGACCTCGGGCCGTTCATCAAGCTCGGCAGCAGCGAGGCGCAATCGGGTGGGCGAAAAAAAGAGGCGATCCTCGCCGACGTATGTGAAGCAGTGATTGGCGCGACGTTCCTCGACGGCGGCTATGAAGCGGCGTCGAAGCTGATCGACAAATTCTGGCGCGAGCGGATGCTGGAGCCACATCGTCCGCTGCGCGACGCGAAGACAATGTTGCAGGAATGGGCGCAGGGACGCGGGTTGCCGCCGCCGCTTTATCGCGAAGTCGAGCGCAGCGGACCTGATCACAAGCCGCAATTCAAGATCAGCGTCGAGTTGCCGGGTTTTGCCGCCGCCGAGGGCCGTGGCAGTTCGAAGCGCGACGCGGAGCAGGCCGCCGCGGCGGAGATGCTGACGCGCGAGAACGTGGGCGCGAAGGCCAAGACCAAAGCGAAGACAGCAAAGACGGCCAAGATTGCGAAGGCCAATGCCTGACGCTGCCAAAACGCGCTGTGGCTTTGTTGCACTCGTGGGCGCGCCGAATGTCGGCAAGTCGACGCTCGTGAACGAGCTGGTGGGCGCCAAGGTCTCGATCGTGACGCCCAAGGTGCAGACGACGCGCAGTCAGGTGCGCGGTATCGCGATTCACGACAACGCGCAGATCGTGTTCATCGACACGCCCGGCATCTTCGCGCCGAAGCGGCGGCTCGACCGGGCGATGGTGAAGGCGGCGTGGAGCGGCGCGGGCGACGCGGACCTGGTCGCGATCCTGATCGACGCCAAGAAAGGGCTCGACGAGGAAGCGCGGACGATTATCGAGAAGCTCAGCGAAGCGCGCGGCCACAAGGTGCTGATCATCAACAAGATCGATCTGGTGCCGCGCGACAGTCTGCTCGGGCTTGCGGCAGAAGCGGACAAGCTCGGCGTATTCGATCGAATTTTCATGATCTCGGCGGAAAAAGGCGACGGCGTGCCGGACGTGCTGCGTTACTTCGCAGAAACCGTTCCGGTCGGGCCGTTCCACTATCCCGCCGACGAAATCACCGACGTTCCGATGCGCCTCATGGCCGCCGAGATCACGCGGGAGAAGGTCTATCTGCGGCTGCACGAGGAGTTACCCTATCAGTCCACGGTCGAAACCGATTCGTGGAAGGACCTGAAGGATGGCTCGGTCCGCATCGAGCAGACGATCTTCGTCGAGCGCGAAAGCCAAAGGAAGATCGTGCTGGGCGAAGGCGGGCGCATGATCAAGTCGATCTCGATCGAGGCGCGCAAGGAAATGTCAGCGGCGTTGGAGAAGAAGGTGCACCTGTTCCTCCATGTAAAGGTGCGCGAGGATTGGGAGAACGACCCGGCGCGCTACCGGGCCGCCGGTCTGGAGTTCCCGAAGGAATAATTCGCCGATGGAATGGTCCGACGAAGGCATTGTGCTCGGCGTCCGCCGCCACGGCGAGACGAGCGCGATTGTCGAGTTGATGACGCCCACGCGCGGGCGGCATCTCGGGCTCGTGCGCGGCGGCATCTCGCGCCGCATCAAGCCCTACTTGCAGCCGGGCAACAGCGTGCGCGCGACCTGGCGGGCGCGGCTCGACGAGCATCTCGGCAATTACAACATTGAGGGCACGGCGCTGCGTGCCGACCGGTTGATGGCTTCAGCGCCGGCGAGCTACTGCATGCAGACGCTTGCCGCCCTCTTGCGGCTACTGCCGGAGCGCGATCCGCACGTTGCGCTGTACGATGCGCTCTGCCTGATCGTCGATCATCTCGACGAGCCGCAGATCGCGGCGCCGTTGCTGGTGCGGTTTGAATTGCAGATGCTGGTTGAACTCGGCTTTGGGCTCGATCTCGGCGAATGCGCGGCGACGGGCGAGGCGGACGAACTGATCTATGTCTCGCCGAAGTCGGGGCGCGCGGTGTCGCGGGCGGCGGGCGAGCCGTGGAAGATGCAGTTGCTGGTGCTGCCAGGCTTCCTCAACGGGCACGGACGGGGCGCCACGCCGGAAGACATTGTCGCCGGCTTCACGCTGACCGAGTTCTTCCTGCTGCGGCGCGTATATGAGCCGCGCGGCCTGACGATGCCCGAAGCGCGGACGTCGTTCCTCGCGTCACTGGCGCGTATGTCCGCCCCGGAATACGCAGCCGCTCAGTAGCCGACCGTGAAGCGCTGCCCGGAGTGCTTCGGCTTTTCCAGCTCGTCCACCATCGCAATCGAATAGTCCTCGAACGAGATGGTGCTGCCTTTCTCGCTCGTCAGGAGTTGGTCCTTGCCGACGCGGAATTGGCCGGTGCGTTCGCCGGGAACGAATAGTGCGGAGGGCGAGAGGAAGGTCCAGTCGAGTTCCTTCTCCTGCCGCAGGCGATCGAGAAAGACGATACCCGCGCCCGCCTCGGGCTTGGCGACTTCGGGAAAGTTGGGTGTGTCGAAGAGAATTTTGCCGGGCGCGACTTCGAGGCTGCTTGCGCCGCCGACCACGAGGAAGCGCTTCACGCCGGACGCGAGCACGGCTTTGATCAGCGCCTCCACGTCAAGGCCAAGGAAGCGGACCGAACTGATGACCGCGTCGTGCCCTTTCAGGAGCGCGGCCAGCTCGTCGCGATTTGCAATGTCGCCCTTCTTTGGCGTCGTATTCGGAGCGGCGGGAATCTTCTCGGGGTTGCGGGCGATCGCGGTGATGCTGTGTCCGCGGTCCGTGAGTTCCTTGACAAGGCGCGTTCCGACCTTTCCGGACGCGCCGACGAGAGCAACCTTCATATGAGCTTCCTTCGAACCGTATCGAGCAAGCCGCAAGTATGTCGCCTTCCGGCGCAATAGTCAGCGCGTGGGCGAGTGGGCACGACGCATCCCACTTGTGCCGATTCCATCGCTCTTCTATCGGTGATTCATGGGCAAGAGAGTGATTCCCCCGGCCGCGGGGCCGGAAAAAGGCGTCGAGGTCGTCGAGCTGAAGGAGGCGCTCGAAGAGCGCTATCTCGCTTACGCGCTCTCGACCATCATGCACCGGGCGCTGCCCGACGCGCGGGACGGCATGAAGCCGGTGCATCGGCGCATCCTTTACGGGATGAGTCTCCTGCGGCTCGATCCGGGCGGCGTCTTCAAGAAATCGGCGAAGATCGTCGGCGACGTGATGGGCAATTTCCATCCGCATGGCGACCAGGCGATCTATGACGCGCTCGTGCGTCTCGCGCAGGATTTCTCCTCGCGCTATCCGCTGGTCGATGGCCAGGGCAATTTCGGCAATGTCGATGGCGACAGCGCCGCAGCCTACCGTTACACCGAGGCGCGACTGACCGAGACGGCGCGCCTTCTGCTTGAAGGCATCGATGAGGACGCGGTCGATTTCCGCCCGAACTATGACGGGCAGTCGAACGAGCCCGTCGTCCTGCCGGCGGCGTTTCCGAACCTGCTTGCGAACGGCTCAACCGGCATTGCGGTCGGCATGGCGACCTCGATCCCGCCGCACAACGCGGCGGAGTTGCTCGACGCCGCGCTGCACCTCATTGACAATCCGAAGGCCAAGACTTCGGAGCTCCTGAAATATGTAAAGGGACCGGACTTCCCGACCGGCGGCATCATTGTCGACGACAAGGCGACGATCCGTGAAGCGTACAACACGGGCCGAGGCTCGTTTCGCGTGCGCGCACGCTGGGACAAGGAGGAGGGCGGGCGCGGCACATGGGTCGCGGTCGTTACGCAGATTCCTTATCTCGTGCCGAAGTCGCGGCTGATCGAGCGCATTGCAGACCTCATCAACGAGAAGAAGCTGCCGCTCGTCGCCGACATCCGCGATGAGTCCGCCGAGGACATCCGCATCGTGATCGAGCCGCGCTCGCGCACAGTCGACGCCGACGTGATGATGGAGCAGCTCTTCAAGCTCACCGAGCTTGAGGCCCGCTTCCCGCTCAACCTGAACGTGCTCGTCAACGGCCAGGTGCCGAAGGTCTGCAATCTCGCCGAAGTCCTGAAGGAATGGATCGACCACCGCCGTACCGTCCTGCAGCGGCGCACGAAGTACCGGCTGGCGGAGATCAAGCATCGGCTCGAAGTGTTAGGCGGGTTCCTCGTCGCCTATCTGAATCTCGATCTCGTCATCAAGATCATCCGTACTGAGGACGAGCCGAAGCCCGTCCTGATGAAGCGCTTCAAGCTCACGGACGTGCAGGCTGATGCGATCCTCAACATGCGCCTCCGCAATCTCCGCAAGCTTGAAGAGATGGAGATCAAGAGCGAGCACAAGGATCTCACCGAGGAGCAAAAGAAGCTCGAGAAGCTGATGAATTCGCCGGCGCAGCAATGGAAGACGGTCGGTAACCAGATCAAGGACGTGCGCGAGCAATACGGACCGGCGACGGCCATCGGCAAACGCCGCACGCATTTCGAGAAGGCGCCGGATGCCGAAATTACCGCGGCCGTCGAAGAGGCGCTGATCGAGCGCGAGCCGGTCACGGTCGTCGTCTCGCAGAAGGGCTGGATCCGGGCGCTGCGCGGCCATCAGCAGGACCTGTCGAGCCTCGTCTTCAAGGGCGACGACGCGCTCGACCATTCCTTTTTCACTGAGACGACGGCGAAAATTCTTGTGTTCGCGAGCAACGGCCGCTTCTACACGATCGACGCGGCGAAGCTGCCGGGCGGGCGCGGGCATGGCGAGCCGATCCGGCTCTATGCCGAGATGGACCAGACGACCGAGGTGGTCGATGTGTTCGCCTATGTAGGCCAGCGCAAGTTCGTGGTCGCTTCCCGCAGCGGCAACGGTTTCATCGTGAGCGAAGACGAAGCGCTCGGCACGACGCGCAAGGGCAAGCAGGTGTTGAACGTGAAGGCGCCCGACAAGGCGGCGGCGATCGCGCCGGTCGCGGGCGATACGGTCGCGACCATCGGCGAGAACCGCAAGATGGTTCTGTTCCCGATCGCGGAATTGCCGGAGATGGGACGCGGGCGCGGCGTTCGTATGCAGCGCTACAAGGACGGCGGGTTGTCGGACGTGACCACGTTCAATCTTGCCGAGGGCATGAGCTGGACGGATACGGCAGGGCGTAATTTCACGCTCGACAAGAAAGAACTCGCCGACTGGCGCGGCAAGCGCGCAGACGCCGGGCGTCTCGCGCCGAAGGGCTTTCCGAAGTCGAACAAGTTCCGCTGAGGTCAGGCGCGGCTGTCGCAGCAGTCAACCGGAACCGGCGTGCCGATCCTGGCGACGCTGCCGCGGTCCGGAACCATGGCGCCCGCGACAAAGATTGCGGCAGACAGGCCTAAGGTGAGCAGCAGCCGGCGCATGAAGGCCTCCACTCCGCAAAACGCGGGAAAGAAGCCTTCGTTCCACCGTGGATAACCGGGATTTAGCGCTCGGTGCGGGTCCAGCCGTCGTGGCCGAGGCGTTCCTGCGGCAGGAAGCGGCGCTTGTAGTCCATCTTGGGTGAACCCTCGACCCAATAGCCGAGATAGACGTAGGGCAGTCCCATGCGCTTCGCCCGCGCGATGTGGTCGAGGATGATGTGGGTGCCGAGGGAGCGCGCTCGCTCGCCGGGATCGTAGAACGAATAGACCATCGACAGGCCATCGGAGAGGATATCGGTGAGCGCGACCGCAAGAAGCGGGCCGTCGCCGCGGCCGTTGATGCCGCTGTCGATGCCGCGCCGGCGATACTCGACCAGTTGCGTCTTCACATGGCTGTCCTCGACCATCATCGAATAGTCGAGCACCGTCATGTCGACCATGCCGCCGCTGGCGTGGCGCGCGTCGAGATAGGCGCGAAACAGGGAATATTGCTCGGAGGTCGGCGTCGTCGGTTGCACCTGGCCGATCAGGTCGCGGTTCACGGCCTCGACGCGGCGGAACGCGCGGCTCGATGCGAACTCGTCCACCAGTACGCGTACGGACACGCAGGAGCGGCAGGCGTCACAGGCCGGGCGGTAGGCAATCGACTGCGAGCGGCGGAATCCGCCATGGGTGAGCAGGTCGTTCACCGCCGGGGCGCGCTCGCCGACGAGATGCGTGAAGACCTTGCGCTCCAGCTTGCCGGGCAGGTAAGGGCAGGCCGACGGGCTGGTCAGGAAGAATTGCGGCGTGTCGCGCGGCTGTTGGGTCACGACGAGGTCCCTGAATCGTCCCCTAGGATTGCGCGGCGGCGGCGTTCCGTCAAAGGGTTACGGCCGCCGTAATGCCGCGGCCCGGCGCTCGTTGTTCACCAGCACCGTGCCGGTGAGGAAATCCTGCAACAGCCTGCGGCGTCCGTTGAAGAGCGCGATCAGGTGAATGAAGGGCGTCAGCGTGCTGGTGATGACCCAGAAGAAGATCGCGTGAACGGCGCCGAGGAGAAAATACATGCGGCCGCCATTCCAGATGCGCAGCTCGAGATCCATCGAGCGCATGCCGATGGTGGCGGACGCGGGCGAGCCCAGCGTCGAGCCGGTGTAGATGACGGCCCAGATCACGAAGAGCGGCGACAACAACCAGAACAGCAGCCAGCCGATACCGAATGTAATCAGGCCGAATACGGCGATGAACACCGCGAGAAAGACGATCGGCCCAAGGATGATCACGGCGTCGATGAGAAACGCGATGATGCGGCGGGACAAGACTCCCTCGAACAGTTCCGGATTGCGGACAGGATCGAAGGCGTGGCCCGGAAACTCACCGGTGGGCGGAGGAAGGTTGGTCATTCGCACGCTCCTTGCCGCATGAAGATGTGATGGCGCGGGTCCGCTTTCAAGTCACACGGGCTCAAAGCCGCCCGCGCCAGTATCAATACGTTCGACCGCGTAACCGTCCGCCTTGAGGGCCTGCTCGACCGAGAGCGCATGTGCCCGGTCGCGCGTTTCGACCGTCACATCGAGGCGCGCGCCGCGGGCGGGCATGTCGAGGAAGAGGCGGCGGTGGTGGACTTCGAGAATGTTCGCGCCGAGCCGGCCGAGGAGCGATGAGATCAGCCCGAGTGTGCCCGGGCGGTCCTGGATCGAAATGCGGTAGCTGACGATGCGGTCGTCGCGCTCCAACTCGCGCACCATGATCGAGGCGGCGACGCGCGGGTCGATATTGCCGCCGCAAAGGACAAGGCCGACGCGCCTGCCCTTGAAGCGGGCAGGTTCTGAAAGAACTGCCGCGAGGCCGGCCGCGCCCGCGCCTTCGGCCATGGTCTTCTGCAAGGTGAGGAACGCATTCACCGCGCGTTCGAGCGCCGCCTCGTCGACGAGCGCGATATCGGCGACCAACTGCTTCACAATGGGCAACGTGAGCTTGCCGACATTCTTGACGGCGATCCCTTCGGCGATGGTCGTGCCGCCGACGGGGCGCTTTCCACCGTCGACCGCATTCGCCATGGAAGGGTAAAGCGCGGCTTCGACGCCGATGATCTCGATCGCCGGTTTCAACGCCTTCGCGGCGGTGGCGATGCCGGAGATCAATCCGCCGCCGCCGATCGGCACCACGAGGATGTCGAGGTCCGGCACATCTTCGAGCAGTTCGAGTCCGATCGTCCCCTGACCGGTGATGACCTTCTCGTCGTCATAGGGGTGAACGAGCACGAGCCCGTCGTCGGCGACGAAGCGCATGGCGCGTTCCTCGGCGTCCGCGACCGTCTCGCCATGGAGCACCACGCGCGCGCCGTGGGCCTCCGTCGCCGCGACCTTCACGAAGGGCGTGGGCTGCGGCATCACGATGGTGGAAGCGACGCCAAGGCGGGTGGCGTGGTAAGCGACGGCCTGCGCGTGATTGCCGGCGGACATGGCGACTACGCCGCGCTTCTTTTCCGCGTCGGAAAGGCTCGCGAGCTTGTTGAGCGCGCCGCGCTCCTTGAAGCTGCCGGTGGCCTGAAGATTCTCGTATTTGACGCAGATGTCGGCGCCGGTGAGCGCCGAAAGGCGCGGCGACGGCAGGCAGGGCGTGCGCAGGATGTGACCGGCGACGACGCGCCGCGCGGCTTCGATGTCGGCGAGGGTGATGGCCATCAATGCTCGCGGGCGAGCTTCTCGGCTGCGCGCGGTGCGAAATAGGTGAGGACCGCGTCGGCTCCGGCGCGCTTGAAGGCGAGCAGGCTTTCCATCATCGCCTTCTCGCCGTCGATCCAGCCGTTCTGCGCGGCGGCCTCGATCATCGCGTACTCGCCGGACACCTGATAGACGAGCGTAGGCAGGCCGAAGGCCTCCTTCACGCGCCACAGGATGTCGAGATAGGGCAGGCCGGGCTTCACCATCAGCATGTCCGCGCCTTCCTCGACGTCGAGCGCCGCTTCGCGCAGCGCCTCGTCGCCGTTCGCCGGGTCCATCTGGTAGGTGCGCTTGTCGCCGATAAGGGTCGCGTTCGAGCCGACGGCGTCGCGGAACGGGCCGTAGAAGCAGGACGCATATTTCGCCGCATAAGAGAGGATCTGAACTTCGACATGGCCGTTGGCGTCGAGCGCCTTGCGGATCGCGCCGACGCGGCCATCCATCATGTCGGAAGGCGCCACGACATCGGCGCCGGCATTGGCGAGTACGAGCGCCTGATCGACCAGCACGGCCACTGTTTCGTCGTTAAGAATCTTGCTGCCCTCCAGGAGCCCGTCATGGCCGTGGCTCGTGTACGGGTCGAGGGCCACGTCGGCGGCGAGACCGAGATCGGGAAACTCGCGCTTGATCGCGGTCAGTGCACGGCACACGAGGTTGTTCGGATTGAGCGCCTCGCTGCCCGCGGCGTCACGCAAGGCCGGGTCGGTATTCGGAAAGAGCGCGAGGGCGGGAATCTTCAGCTTCATCGCCTGTTCGGCGGCGCGCAGCGATTCGTCGACCGAATAGCGCTCGACGCCGGGCATGGATGCGACCGGCTCGCGTTTCTTCTCGCCGTCGCAGAGGAAGATCGGCCAGACAAGGTCGTCGGCGGTCAGGACGTTTTCGGCCACAAGCTTGCGCGACCAGGCAGCCTTGCGATTGCGGCGCGGACGGGTGGTGAGGTCGAGGCGCGCGGCATCGCTGCGCGCGGTGGCGGGCTGGAGGCGCTCAACTTTGGCTTTGCCGGTGATCGGCGACATGGCGGAATCCGTATTGGCCGAAGCAGCTTATCGCGGGCAGGGCCTTGAGGCGAGGGCAGGGAAACTCACGCCGCGCCGCGTTTTTCGGACGCGACGAGGGCCTTCAGCGCCTCGCGCTCGGCGTCGAACATGAAGTCGCGGCGGATCGGCACGGCCTCGCGCGTGCGGGCCAGCAGGAGCTGGAAGATCATGTGCGAGCCATGCAGGAATTCGAGCTCGACCGCCGCGAGATAGAACTCCCACATGCGGCAGAAGCGCTCGTCGTAAATCTCGGCCGCCTTCGCACGGTTCTTCTCGAAGCGCTCGCGCCAGTGGCGGATCGTGTAGGTGTAATGGAGGCGCAGGATTTCCATGTCGCCGGTCCACAGGCCGCAGCGTTCGACCGCGGCAAAGGTCTCGGAAAGCGCGGGCACATAGGCGCCGGGAAAGATGTATTTGCGGATGAAGGGGCCGGTGGTGCCCGGCGGCGTGTTGCGGCCGATGCAATGGATGAAGGCGTAGCCGTCGTCCTTCAGGAGATCGCGCACCTTGCCGAAATATTCGTCGAAGTGGCCGATGCCGACATGCTCCATCATGCCGACGGAGACGACGCGGTCGAACTTGCCTTCGAGATTGCGGTAGTCGATCTCGACGAAATCCACGAGATGTTCGAGCTTCTGCTCCTTCGCGCGCTCGCGGCACACGCGAAGCTGTTCGGGCGAGACGTTGATCGCTGTGACATGTGCGCCGGTTGACTTCGCGATGTGGAGTGCGAAGCCGCCCCAGCCACAGCCGATCTCGGCGACAGTCATGCCGGGCTTGAGGCCGAGCTTCGTGGTGGCGTGAATGAGCTTCTGCTGCTGCGCCTGCTCGAGCGTGTCGTTGTCGGGATCGGCGAAGTAGGCGCAGGAATACTGCATGTCGCGGTCGAGGAAGAGGCGATAGACCTCGGTCGAGACGTCATAGTGTGCGCGCGCGTTCTTCGCCGCCTGTCCGACCGGGTTGGCCTGATGCCAGCGCCGCAGCCAGCGCCAGAGCTTGCGCAGCGCCTTCTGTGAGCCGTGGCCGGCGAGCCCCGAGCGGTTCACCGAAAAGAGCATAATGAAGTCGCGCACCGTCGAGCCGTCCTCGAAGGTGAGCGTGCCATCCATGTAGGCTTCGGCGGCGTAAAGCTCGGGATTGAGGAAGAGCTTGCGCTCGAGTTCCTTGTTGTGGAGCCGGGCGGTCACGGTGGGGCCCGGGCCGCCGCCAAAGACATGCATCAGGCCGGAGGAGTCATAGAGCCTGAGCGTGCCGTTCCGGATGAACTTTTTGAGGAGGTTCGATAAGAGACGCACGGGACACCCTCGTTTAGCTCCGCCGGGGCGGCAGGACCTTCTTTATCCAGATTATGGCGGCCCGTGCAAAGCCTTGGGGGCGGTTTCGCCCAAGGTCGATTGCGCCGGAAGGGCGCGCCGGATATTCGGGTGGGTGGGGAGACCGCCCGGGCATGGACTTCGAGCTTACCGAGGAGCAGCGCGCCTTTCGCGACGTGGCGCGGAATTTCGCGCGCGAGCATATGGCGCCGCACGCCCGCGCCTGGGACGAAGGCTCGATCTTCCCGGTCGAGGCGCTGCGCGCGGCGGCGGCGCTCGGCTTCGGCGGCATTTATGTGCAGGAGGACGTGGGCGGCTCGGCGCTGACGCGGCTCGACGCCGCGATCATCTTCGAGGAGCTGGCGCAGGGCTGCACGTCCACGGCTGCCTATATCTCGATCCACAACATGGCGGCGTGGATGATCGACGCTTACGGCGGCGAGGCGCAGCGGCATCGCTTCCTGCCCAAGCTCTGCACCATGGAGCATTTCGCGAGCTACTGCCTGACGGAGCCCGACGCGGGCTCGGACGCTGCGAGCCTCAAGACGCGGGCCGTGCGCGATGGCGATCAGTATGTGCTGAACGGCTCGAAGGCGTTCATCTCCGGCGGCGGCGTGTCGGACATCTATGTCTGCATGGTGCGGACGGGCGCGGCGGGGCCGAAGGGAATCTCCTGCATCGTGGTGGAGAAAGGGACGCCCGGTCTCTCGTTCGGCGCGCAGGAGCAGAAGCTCGGCTGGAAGTCACAGCCGACGGCGATGGTCAATTTCGAGAACTGCCGCGTGCCGGCCGGGAACCTGATCGGCAATGAAGGCGATGGTTTCAGGATCGCGATGGCGGGGCTCGACGGCGGGCGGCTCAATATCGGCGCGTGCTCGCTCGGCGGCGCGCAGTTCTGTCTCGACCGCGCGATCGAATATATGCGCGAGCGCAAGCAGTTCGGCTCGCGGCTCGCGGATTTCCAGGCGCTTCGATTCAACGTCGCCGACTATGCGACCGAGCTGGAGGCGGCGCGGCTGCTGTTATGGCGCGCGGCGGTGGCGGTCGGCGGCAAGGAGCCCGGCGCGACGCGGCTGGCGGCGATGGCGAAGCGCCTCGCGACCGATACGGGCTTCGAGGTCGTCAACGGCGCGCTCCAGTTACATGGCGGCTACGGCTATCTGCGCGATCATCCCATCGAGCGCGTGCTGCGCGACGTGCGCGTGCACCAGATTCTCGAAGGGACCAACGAGATCATGCGCGTGATCGTCAGCCGCGATATGCTGGGGAATTGAGCGTGGCGGAAGCGGAAGTCCTGTTTGAAGAGCGCGGTGTTGCGGGCATCATCACGCTTAACCGTCCGCAGGCGCTGAATGCCTTCGGCATCGCGACCGTGCGCGCGATGCGTCCGAAGCTGAAGGAATGGGCGGCGGACTCCTCCATCACGCGCGTTGTTATTCGCGCCGCGGGCGAGCGGGCCTTCGCGGCGGGCGGCGACATTCGAGCGCTCTATGACCTGCACAAGGAGGGCCGCACCGAAGAAGCGATCGACTTCTGGCGCGAAGAGTACCAGCTCAACATGGAGATCAAGCGCTACCCGAAGCCTTACATCGCGCTGGTGGAAGGCATCTGCATGGGCGGCGGCGTTGGTCTGTCGCTGCACGGCAAGTACCGTGTGGCCGGGGACAGGTATCTTTTCGCCATGCCGGAAGTTTCCGTCGGTTTCTTTCCCGATGTAGGCGCGACCTACGCGCTGCCGCGCCTGCCGGGACGAATGGGCATGTTTCTCGCGCTCACCGGTGCGCGGCTCGGGCCGGGCGAGGGCATGGCGCTGGGGCTCGCCACGCATCGCGTGCCGTCTGCGCAGTTTCCGAATTTGCTTGAGGCACTCAGCCTCGACAAGGATGTCGCCAAGACGCTGGCCGCTTTCAGCGTTGACCCCGAGCGCAACAAGCTCGCGCCGCGGGCGGCACTGATCGACCGCGCCTTTTCCGGCGTGACCGTCGAGCGCGTGCTGCGGCACCTCGATGATGAATCGGTCGGGCAGGGCGAGGACGCGGTCTTTGCGCGGGCGCAGGCCGAGACGATCCGCGCCAAGTCGCCGACGAGCCTCAAAATCGCGCATGAACAAATGCGCGTAGGTTCCACGCTCGACTTCGCGGGTGCCATGCGGACCGAATTCCGGGTCGTCAACCGCGTGGCGCGCGGGCATGATTTCTACGAAGGTGTTAGGGCCGTGCTGGTCGACAAGGACAACCAGCCGCGCTGGAATCCGCCGACGCTGGCCGAAGTGACTGCGGTGCAGGTGGGTGCACATTTCGCGCCGTTGCAGACGGGGGAGTTGCCGCCGACATGACCTTGCTCGATCCCCCGGACGCGGGTGCGCCGATCGACGCGATCGGGCCGCACACGGTTGAAGTCGGACCGTGGCGCAGGCGGCTGATCCTGTTTCAGCGCATCGCCGGCGGCTACATGATCTTCAAGGGCCTGACCCACTGGTCCGGGCTGATCGGCATGGGCGACGGCGCGGGCGTCGCGTTCAAGAACGAGGCGCTCGACGCGCAGGCGGCGACCGTGTTCTTCGCGGTGATCGATCTTGTCGCTGGCGTGGCGCTCTGGCTCGGATCGACCTGGGGCGCGATGATGTGGCTGGTCGCCGCCGCGCTTCAGCTATTTGCCGACGTGGTGGTGCTCGCTCCCTCTGGCTTTCTCGTGCTGCTGACGATCATCGAGACGCTGCTGGTCGCCACCTACGTCATTCTTCGCTTCATGGTGCACGCGGAAACGGATCGCAGACGGTAGAGACCAACAAGGAATAAAGGGAGGCGCGTCGTGGCTCGCATCGGATTCATCGGACTCGGCAATATGGGCCTGCCTATGGCTCTCAACCTCGTCAAAGCCGGATATGAGGTTTCGGGCTTCGATCTTTTTCCGCAGGGCATGGACAAGCTGAAGGAGGGCGGCGGCTCAACCGGCAAGGACATGAATTCGGTCGTCGCCGAATCCGAAGTTGTCATCACCATGCTGCCGGCCGGCAAGGACGTGCGGCAGGTCTATCTCGGATCGAACGGCATCACCGCGCACGCGCAGGCCGGCACGCTGTTCATCGACTCTTCGACCATCGACGTGGACAGCGCGCGTGCGGTCGCTGCGGAAGCAGTGGCGAGGGGCATGCTGATGCTCGACGCGCCGGTTTCAGGCGGCGTCGGTGGTGCGCAGGCGGGGACGCTGACTTTCATGGTCGGCGGTGCGGACGCGGCGTTTCAGAAGGCGGAGCCGTTGTTGAGCAAGATGGGCAAGACCATCGTTCATGCGGGTGGCGCAGGCGCGGGGCAGGCAGCGAAGATCTGCAACAACATGATCCTCGGCATCTCGATGATTGCCGTCAGCGAAGCCTTTGTACTCGCCGAGAAACTCGGACTCGACAAGCAAAAGCTCTTCGACATCTCGTCGAAGTCGTCGGGACAATGCTGGTCGCTTACAACATACTGCCCTGTGCCCGGTCCGGTGCCGACGTCGCCCGCCAACCGCGACTATCAGGCGGGCTTCACTGCGGCGATGATGCTGAAGGACCTGCGGCTCGCGCAGGACGCGGCGCGTGCGAGCGGCGCCACGACCCCCCTCGGCGCGGATGCGGCCAGCATCTACGGTCTCTATGTGGGACAGGGGGAAGGGGCGAAAGACTTCTCCGGTGTGATCAAATTCCTGCGCGGCGCTTGAGGTCGTTCCAAATCGAACCGCTCCGTCAAGGAGTCGTCAATCCTGTTCGGTGAGGAAACATTTATCCTGCAATTTAAGCCTTCCTTTGCGCGCCTTCTGTACAAGAGTGCCTCAAGAGCGGGAAAAATCACTCGCCAATCGACGATTGCACAGTGAGGGCGTGAGATGAAAAACGTAGCGCGCGCGGTCGAGGCCGCGGCACCGAAGGAGCGTCCGCAAGAACTCGCGACGCCCTATCTTGAGGCCTTGACCCTTGTCGAGCGCTTGCATCGTCGATTGCTCGACGTGATCAAGGACGAGTTCGACCGGCGTGGCCGTTCGGACATCAACAGCGTTCAGGCGCTGTTGCTTTTCAATATCGGCGATTCCGAGCTGACCGCGGGCGAACTTCGCACGCGCGGCTACTATCTCGGGTCGAACGTCTCCTACAATCTGAAGAAGCTCGTCGAGATGGGCTACCTGCATCACCAGCGTTCGCGGCTCGACCGCCGCTCGGTGCGCATCAGCCTGACCGATAAGGGCCGCGAAGTGCATGAGATCGTGCAGACCTTGTACGACAAGCATGTCCGCACGCTGGAGCAAGTCGGCGGGATCAACACAGCCGATCTCCAGGTGCTCAACAAGGCGCTGCAGCGGCTCGAGCGTTTCTGGACCGACCAGATCCTCTACCGGCTCTGATCACTTCGGAATGAACAAAAGCCCCGGCCGCGTGCCGGGGCTTTTTCTTTGAGGACGGCTTCACGTCTCTGCGAAGCGGCGGGAACTGTCACAGTGTCGCCGCGTTGTTTGCGATCCTTGCGGATGCTAGGCCGCTTGGGACGGCAAGAGCGGGGGCGGATGTCTCGGAATAGCCAGAAGGTTGGCCTGACGCGGCGCGAGGCGGTAACGGGCCTCGCGGCCATGGGCCTTTCGGCCGCCCTGCCGGGCGCCGCTTTCGGGCAGGACGCCCAGCCACAGCAATCTCCGCTTTCGCTGCTCGGCTCCTCGGGCGAATGGGGCCACGGGTTCGATTCAGCGTCCCGCACCATCGCGATGCCGAGCACGCGATTTGCCACGCTGACTTCCAGTACCGTCCAGTCCCTCGAACGCGCGATCGGCGAGTATTCGCAGATTGTACAGCGCGGCGGCTGGCGCGCAGTGCCGGAGTCCGAGCGTCTTCGTGTCGGCATGCAGCATGGCAGTGTCGCATCGCTGCGCGATCGGTTGATGGCGACCGGCGATCTCGACCGCAATGCAGGGGTCTCCGAGGTTTTCGATTCCTATGTCGAGGCGGCTGTGCGGCGCTTTCAGGCGCGCAACGGCATCACGGCGGACGGCGTGCTGCGCGAAAGCACGGCGGCGGCGATGAATGTACCCGCGCAAGTGCGATTGCGTCAGCTTGAGACGAATATCGTGCGCGTGCGCGCGATGAACGAGAAGCTCGCGGATCGTTACGCCGTCGTGAACATTCCGGCCGCGCATCTCGAATGCGTTGAAGGCGGCGGGGTTGCCTCGCGGCATACGACGATCGTCGGCAAGCCCGACCGCCCGTCCCCCGTCTTGCAAGCGCGCATCGTTGAAGTGAATTTCCATCCGTTCTGGACGGTGCCGGTCAGCATCATCCGCCGCGACCTTATTCCGAAGATGCAGGAAGAGCCGGACTACCTGACCAAGAACAAGATCCGCATCTACGACAAGCGCGGCCGCGAGCTGCAGCCCGAGCAGGTCAACTGGCAGAGCGACGAGGCGATTGACTACATGTTCCGGCAGGACCCGGGCGAGCTCAATTCGATGGGCACGATCCGCGTCAACATGCCGAACCCCGACGCTGTCTATATGCACGACACGCCCTCGAAGAACCTGTTCGGCGAGGACCAGCGCTTTCATTCATCGGGCTGCGTGCGGGTACAGAACATCCGCGATTTCGTTGTGTGGCTGCTGAAGGACACGCCGGGTATGTCACGGCCGACGGTCGATGGTCATATCAAGAGCGGCGAACGGTTCGACGCCAAGCTCGTGCGGCCCGTGCCGGTCTATTGGGTTTATGTGACCGCCTGGGCCAATCCGGACGGCGTCGTGCAATTCCGCGACGATGTTTACGGCCATGACGGGCTTGGGATTCGTCCGGTCGCGGTGACGCCGACGTGACCGTTCGTATTGCACCTGCCTAAAACTGGCGATTGCATGGGGTGCCTGCTGCGCCCATACTTCCGCACATATCGATTCGCGGGCACTCCATGAGCAATCACGCGGGTCAGGGCGAAGTCATCATCGAAATGCGGCCGGTGGGCAGTGTCGTCCGGGTCGCTGCGGTGGATGTTGCGACCGGCACCGAAGTGGTCGTTTTCGGACCCGCCACCGCTCCCCAGCGCTCGCTTGAGGAACTCGCGATGAACAAGCTGAGGCGCCGCCTGTCCACGGATAGGGGCGAATAGGCCCGCGACACCCTTCATTTTGGGGCCCCCTTGTGTTATCAGGCGGGCGGGCTACCGTCCGAGCAGGGTCGCGGGCGGGACCCTTTCATTAATTCCAGTCCAGGAGACCGGGGAATGCCCGTGACCGATGTCACGCAGGATCGTTATGCCGTCGACGGTTTTTTTTCGGAGTCGCTCGAAGAGCGCGACGCCGAGCTTTTTCTCGCCATCGAGGGCGAACTCGGTCGCCAGAAGCATGAAATCGAGCTGATCGCGTCGGAGAACATCGTGAGCCGCGCCGTACTTGAGGCGCAAGGTTCCGTGCTCACCAACAAATACGCCGAAGGTTATCCCGGTCGCCGCTACTACGGCGGTTGCCAGTGGGTCGACGTCGCCGAGAACCTTGCGATCGAGCGGGCGAGGAAGCTTTTCAACTGTAGTTTCGCCAATGTGCAGCCGAACTCGGGCAGTCAGGCGAACCAGGCCGCCTTCATGGCGCTGATGAACCCCGGCGACACGTTTCTCGGACTCAATCTCGCGGCCGGCGGACACCTGACGCACGGCGCGGCGTTCAACATGTCGGGCAAGTGGTTCAAGGCCGTGCCGTATGGCGTGCGCGAGGACGATCAGCGCATCGATTACGACGAACTCGATAAGCTGGCGCATCAACACAAGCCGAAGGTGATCGTCGCGGGCGGCTCGGCCTATCCGCGCACGCTCGACTTCGCGCGCTTTCGCCAGATCGCCGACGCGGTTGGCGCGTTCCTGATGGTGGACATGGCGCATTTCGCCGGGCTCGTCGCGGGCGGCGCGCATCCGTCGCCGCTGACGCACGCGCATGTCGTGACGTCGACCACGCACAAGACGCTGCGCGGGCCGCGCGGCGGACTGATCCTCGCGAACGACGAGGAGATCGGAAAGAAGATCAATTCGGCGGTATTCCCCGGCCTGCAGGGCGGGCCGCTGATGCATGTGATCGCCGCCAAGGCGGTCGCGTTCGGCGAGGCGCTGCGGCCCGAGTTCAAGAGCTACGCGCGTAATGTCGTCGCGAATGCGAAGGCGCTCGCGGAAAACCTGCGCGGGCACGGCTTTGCCATTGTCTCGGGCGGCACCGACACGCATCTGATGCTGGTCGATCTGCGGCCGAAGCGGCTGACCGGCAAGGTGTCGGAAGTGGCGCTCGGACGCGCGCATATCACCTGCAACAAGAACGGCATCCCGTTCGATCCCGAGAAGCCCACGGTGACGTCGGGCATCCGACTCGGGACGCCGGCCTGCACCACGCGCGGCTTCGGCGTGAAGGAATTCCAGCTCGTCGGCGACTACATCGCCGAGGTGCTGGGCGTGCTGTCCCAGAAGGGCGCCGACGAAGACGCGCTTGTCGAGGGGACCGTGCGCAAGAAGGTTTCCGCCTTGCTCGACCGCTTCCCGATTTATCAATGACGGTTCGTTTCGGGGGATAGTCCATGCGTTGCCCCTACTGCGGAAGTCTCGACACGCAGGTGAAGGATTCACGGCCGACGGAAGACTCGGCCGTGATCCGCCGCCGCCGTGTGTGTCCGGAGTGCAACGGGCGCTTCACGACGTTCGAGCGCGTGCAGTTGCGCGAGTTGACGGTGCTCAAGCGCAGCGGCCGGCGCGTGGCGTTCGACCGCGAGAAGCTCCTGCGGTCCGTTGAGATCTCGCTGCGCAAGCGTCCGGTCGACCCGGAACGCATCGAACGGCTGATTTCCGGCATCGTGCGCAAGCTGGAGAGCATGGGCGAGAACGAGATCGCGTCGTCGGTGATCGGTGAGCTGGTGATGGAAGAGCTGAAACAGCTCGACGACGTCGCCTATGTGCGTTTCGCGTCGGTGTACCGGAATTTTCGTGAGCCGCGTGACTTCGAGAAGGTATTGGGCGAACTCGCGCCCGACGGACGCAAGGCCGAATGACAGCGCCTGCCCGGATTACGGAGTCGCAGACTGTGCAGGAAGCATGGGACGAACGCCTGATGGCGGCGGCCAATCAATATGGCCGGCGCAATCTCGGGCAGACCTTTCCCAATCCTGCCGTTGGTGCGCTGATCGTCCGCTTCGACAACGGCGAGCCGGTTGTTGTGGCGCGCGGCGCGACTGCGCCTGGCGGGCGCCCGCACGCGGAAACAGAAGCCTTGCGGCTTGCGGGCGAGGCCGCGCGCGGGGCGACCACCTATGTGACGCTCGAGCCCTGCGCGCATCACGGCAAGACGCCGCCCTGCGCGAACGCGATCATCTCGGCCGGCATCGCGCGCGCGGTGGTCGCCGTCGAGGACCCAAATCCGGAAGTAAAAGGGAAAGGCACAGCGCTGCTGCGGGCGGCGGGGATCGAAGTGACGGTCGGAGTCGGTGCGCGCGAGGCGTTCCTGACTCATGCCGGACACTTCCGCCGCATGATCGACGGACGGCCGCACCTCATTCTGAAGATCGCGGTTTCCGCCGACGGCAAGACCGGGCTTGCGGGACGCAAGCCCGCTGAAATCTCCTGCGATACGTCGCGGGCCGAGGCGCACATGATGCGTGCGACCGCCGACGCGATCATGGTCGGCAGCGGTACGGTGATCGCCGACGATCCGCAACTGAATTGCCGCCTGCCGGGCATGGAAGATCGCTCACCGATCCGGGTGGTGCTGGACAGCGGTCTGCGCATTCCGCTTGGCTCGAAGCTGGTGCGGACGGCGCGGAAGGTGCCGCTCTGGGTGATGACGACCGAGGACGCATCCGCCGATGCCGAACGGAAGTTGCTGGCGGAAGGCGTCTCCGTGCTGCGGACGCCGGCGAAGAACGGGCGGCTCGACCTTGAAGCGGCGCTGCGGCGGCTCGGTGAGCGGGGCATCACGCGCGTCCTGGTCGAAGGGGGGCCGATCCTGTCGGCCTTTCTCATCGGCTCCAATCTCGTGGACGAGGCGGTGGTCGTCAGATCCGGCAAGGTTCTGGGGACGGACGCGATTGATGCGCTGGAAGGTCTGCCGCTCGAAACGCTTACGCAATCGCCGAATCTTGAGTTGGTAGAGCGCCGCCTATCCGGCGCCGACAGCCTCACGCGTTACTTCCGGAGATAGACGTGTTCACCGGGATCGTCACCGACATCGGCACGATCGTCAGCCTGAAGGACCGCAAGGACCTTCGGCGCTTGCGCGTCGTGTCGAAGTATCCGGCGCGTTCGCTCGCGCTCGGCGCGTCGGTCGCGCATGACGGCGTGTGCATGACGATCGTCGCCAAGGGCGTTCGCGGCAAGGGAAGCTGGTTCGAGGTGGAGGCGGGGGCGGAAACGCTTGCGCGGACGACGGCCGGCCAGTGGCAGAAGGGCAAGAAGCTCAATCTCGAACGCGCGCTCAAGATGGGCGACGAACTTGGCGGTCACCTAGTGAGCGGCCATATCGACGGGCTCGCGACGCTGCTCTCGCGTGAGAATGTCGGCGACATGGCGCGGCTGCGGTTCCGCGCGCCTGCCGAGCTGGCGCGCTTCATCGCGCCCAAGGGCTCGGTTGCGCTCGGCGGCATTTCGCTCACGGTGAACGAGGTGAAGGGGCGTGAATTCGGCGTGTTCATCATTCCGCATACGCTGAAGGCGACCAACTGGACCGATATCGCGCCGGGTACCGACGTTAACCTCGAAGTCGATCAGGTTGCGCGCTATCTTGCGCGGCTTGCGGAGGCGCGCTGAGGCTTGTAACGGCAAGCCCGCCGCCCACTTGAGTAGATCATGGCCCAGTTGCATCAGCTTCGTTCGACGCAGGAGACGCCCATTCCGGGTGCGCGCGTGCTGCTGGTCGAATCCCGCTTTCAGGAAGCGATCGCGGATGAGTTGCTCGCGGGCGCCATGGCACGACTGAAGGCCGCGCAGGTCGGCGTCGAGCATATCCGGGTGCCGGGGGCGCTGGAGATTCCCGTGGCCGCCGCGATTGCGCTCGATGCTGCCGCACGCGCGGCGAAGCCGTTCGACGGGCTCGTAGCGCTTGGCTGCGTGATCCGCGGTGAGACCTTTCATTTTGAAATCGTTGCGGGCGAGTCCGCGCGCGCGTTAATGGACCTCGCGGTCGCGCGCAAGCTGCCGCTCGGAAACGGCATTCTCACGGTTGAGAACGAAGAGCAGGCGCTTGTTCGTGCGCGGCGCAGCGAAGGTGACAAGGGCGGCGAGGCGGCGTCGGCCGCGCTCGCGCTGATCCGGCTCGCGCGCGCCGGGACGATATGATGAGCAAGCTCGTGCAACGGAGCGCGGCACGGCTCGCAGCCGTGCAGGCGCTCTACCAGATGGAAATCGCCGGAACGTCGCTACCCGACGTGCTGGCGGAATACGAGAGCCATTGGATCGGCCGCGACGTCGACGGTCAGAAGAATCCGGAAGCTGAGGAGGCGTATTTCCGCGACATCGTATCCGGCGTGCTGCGCGAACAACGCACGCTTGACCCGCTCGTGGACGACATACTTGAGCGAGGCTGGCCGCTGAGGCGGGTCGAGGCGGTGTTGCGCGCTGTTCTCCGTGCGGGCGCATATGAGTTGTCGCATAAGCCGGATGTGCCCGCGCGTGCCGCCGTCAGTGAATATGTAAATGTCGCCGGCGCGTTCCTGGACCGCGAGGAAACCGGCATGGTGAACGCCGTGCTCGACGGTCTCGCGCGCAAGCTGAGGGCGGCGGAATTCGACCAGACCGCCTGACAGCGGCGTTCGCTTCGCCGCGCGCCCCGGGCTAGAATCCGGCGATGGACCAAAAGGCTTCCATTCTCTCCGGCGAGGACCGGCTGATCGACCGGTTCTTTCGGCCGCTCGTAAAGGACGCGGGCGCGCTCGGCCTGTTCGATGACGCGGCCTGCATCACGCCGCCCGCCGGCCACGACATCGTGCTGACCGTCGACGCTTCGATCTCAGGCGTTCATTTTTTCGCGGACGACCCGGCCGATCTGGTCGCGAGAAAATCCCTGCGCGTGAATCTGTCGGACCTCGCCGCGAAGGGCGCGCGGCCGCTCGGCGCGTTACTCTCATTGTCGATCCCCGAGACGGTTTCGGAGGACTGGCTCGCGGCGTTCTCGCACGGGCTTGGCGCCGACCTCGACCAATTCGGCTGTCCGTTACTCGGCGGCGACACGACGCGCACCACCGGCGGCACGGTCATTTCGATCACCGCCATCGGCACGGTGCCGCACGGCTCGATGGTCAAGCGCAGTGGCGCGCAGCCCGGTGACCTCGTCGTGGTAACGGGAACTCTGGGCGATTCATCACTGGGACTGGAATTACGCAAGCGGCCCGATGCGCCGGGCTTCGCCCAGCTCGGCGACAATGAAAGGGCGCATCTGGCGGAGCGCTATCTCTTGCCGCAGCCCCGGCTCGCGACCGCGGAAGCGCTGCGTGAGACGGCCCATGCGGCGATCGACATTTCCGACGGCCTTGTGGGCGATCTCGCGAAGCTTGCGGCCGCTTCCGGTGTCGCGGCTCATATCGAGGCGAAAGCGGTGCCTCTCTCGGCGGCAGCGCGTGCGGTGCTCGCGGGAGCGCCGGAGCGGCTCGAAACGGTGCTGACCGGCGGCGACGACTACGAGATCGCGGCAGCGGTTCCTGAGAATCGGCTGGCGGCGCTCAAGGAGGCCGCGAAGGAAGCGGGTGTAGCGGTCACGACAATCGGTCGCATCGAAACGGGCAACAGCGTTACCGTGCGGGGGCCGGATGGGCAGCCGCTTGCGCTGAAACGGGCCTCTTTCAGCCACTTCTAGACAGCGTCTGAGCCTCCAAGACCGCGGACAATCCGGTCCTGCCGATTGCTTCGACTAGCCATCTTTGGCAATGTCCGCCCGCTTCGGGTGCCCGGCTGGGTGGGCGCAGGGGCGCGACCAAGCCCGCTCGCGCGGGCCTATCCATACAATTCGAAACCAAACTCGAGGATTAAGTCCATGACGGCGATGTGGCTGATCATTCTTTGCGGCCTCGCGGCGATCGCGTACGGCGTTTGGGCGACGCAGTCTGTGCTCGCGGCGGACGCAGGCAATGCCCGTATGCAGGAGATTGCCGCGGCGATCCGCGAAGGCGCGCAGGCTTATCTGCGGCGCCAGTACACGACCATCGGTGTCGTCGGTGTGGTCATCTTCATTCTCGTCGGCTTCCTGCTCGGCTGGCTGGTTGCCATCGGCTTCGCGATCGGCGCGGTGCTTTCGGGCGTTGCCGGCTTCATCGGCATGAATGTTTCAGTACGGGCAAACGTGCGCACGGCACAGGCGGCGACGAAATCGCTTGCCGGCGGTCTGGACCTCGCCTTCAAGGCGGGCGCGATCACGGGCCTGCTGGTCGCCGGTCTCGCGCTGCTCGGCGTGGCGGTTTACTACTTCGTGCTGACGAGCGGTCTCAACCTCGCTCCGAACAGCCGCACGGTTGTCGATGCGCTCGTGGCGCTCGGTTTCGGCGCTTCGCTTATCTCGATCTTCGCCCGTCTCGGCGGCGGTATCTTCACCAAGGGCGCGGACGTCGGCGGCGACCTCGTCGGCAAGGTGGAAGCGGGCATTCCCGAGGACGACCCCCGCAACCCGGCGACGATCGCCGACAACGTGGGCGATAACGTCGGCGACTGCGCCGGCATGGCCGCCGACCTGTTCGAGACTTATGCGGTCACGACCGTCGCGACCATGGTGCTTGCCGCCATCTTCTTCGTGGGCACGCCGGTGCTCGACAGCATGATGATCTATCCGCTCGCGATCGGTGCGGTGTGCATTCTCACGTCGATTGCCGGCACGTTCTTCGTGAAGCTCGGCGCCAGCCAGTCGATCATGGGTGCGCTGTATAAGGGCCTCATCGCAACAGGCGTGCTCTCGCTCGCCGGCATCGCGATCGTCACGCATTTCACGATCGGTTTTGGTGCGATCCCGGGCGTAGCTTATACCGGCATGTCGCTGTTCCTTTGCGGCATCGTCGGCCTTGTTGTCACGGCACTGATCATCTGGATCACCGAGTACTACACCGGCACCGACTATCGGCCGGTGAAATCGATCGCGCAGGCTTCGGTCACGGGTCACGGCACGAACGTCATTCAGGGTCTTGCGATCTCGATGGAATCGACGGCGCTTCCCGCGCTCGTCATCATCGCGGGCATCCTGATCACCTACGCGCTCGCGGGTCTGTTCGGCATCGCCATCGCCGTGACCACCATGCTGGCGCTCGCCGGCATGGTCGTCGCGCTCGACGCCTTCGGTCCGGTGACGGATAACGCCGGCGGTATCGCCGAAATGGCCGGCCTGCCGAAGGAAGTGCGCAAGTCGACGGACGCGCTCGATGCCGTCGGCAACACGACGAAGGCCGTCACGAAGGGTTACGCTATCGGTTCGGCGGGCCTCGGCGCGCTCGTGCTGTTCGCGGCGTACAATGAGGACCTCAAATACTTCATCGCCAACTCGAGCCAGTATCCCTACTTCAAGGGCATCACGCTCGATTTCTCGCTGAACAATCCGTACGTCGTGGTCGGCCTCCTGTTCGGCGGCCTGCTGCCGTATCTGTTCGGTGCGATGGGCATGACGGCCGTGGGCCGTGCGGCTTCATCGATCGTCGAAGAAGTGCGCCGGCAGTTCCGCGAGAAGCCGGGCATCATGAAGGGCACCGACAAGCCGGACTACGGCCGCGCGGTGGATCTGCTGACCAAGGCGGCGATCAAGGAAATGATCATTCCTTCGATGCTGCCGGTGCTGTCGCCGATCGTCGGCTACTTCATCATCTATTTCATCGCGGGCGGCGGGGCGGCCGGCAAGTCGGCTGCGTTCTCCGCGGTCGGCGCGATGTTGCTCGGCGTGATCGTCACGGGCCTCTTCGTCGCGATCTCGATGACCTCGGGCGGCGGCGCGTGGGACAACGCGAAGAAGTACATCGAAGACGGCCACTACGGCGGCAAGGGTTCGGATGCCCATAAGGCCGCGGTGACCGGCGACACGGTCGGCGATCCGTACAAGGACACGGCCGGCCCCGCGGTGAACCCGATGATCAAGATCACGAACATCGTGGCGCTGCTGCTGCTCGCGATCTTGGCGCATTGATCGCGCTTTCGCGCGATCCCGGCTCACTGAGCGCTGAATCAAAACGAAACGGCCCGCCGTACTCCGCGGGCCGTTTTCATTTCCGGAAGAGAGACTACTTGCCGGCGCCGAGGAGGCCGGAGAATACCTGACGAAGGAAGCTCAGCTCTTCGCCGCCGGTGGGCGTCGTGCGGCTCACGAAGTCGAACAGTTTGCCGTCCTGCACGCCATAATTTGCGATGCGTTCGACGCGGCGGTCGGGCGCGAAGTAGATCGCGAGGACGCGTTGATCGACAACCTGCGGATTGAGGAACGCGGCCTTCCGCTCCGTGCGCTGGGAGATGTAGTAGAAGACCTCGCCGCTGACGGTGGCGATGGTGGAGGGCGTGCCGAGGACGAGAAGGACCTGCTCCTGGCTTGCGCCGACCGGGACCTGATCGAGCGAGGCCTGATCGAAGACGTAGCCGCGCTGATAGCTGCTGCCGAGGCAGGCCGCGGTGGCGAGTGAAATCGCAAGAATGGCCGCAAAGCGGCTTACCGGCCGGCTGGAGTGTCCAGAAACTTGTTTTGAAATCAATGGTTTACTCATCAACGCGTCCCGCGGTCGCGGACTTGTCACCGGGCCGGACCTCAAGTACCCCGCGCATCGTGGAAACGCAACGCCGTCGATCCCGCTGGATTAACCTTCGGTCATGTTCCTGAGCGCCAGGCGCCGCAAGCACGAAGAGACCATTGATCGCCTCTATGGCGCGATCGTGGCACAGGCGCGCGACCCGTTTTTCTATCGCACGCTGGACGTACCCGACACGATCGAAGGCCGCTTCGACATGCTCGTCCTGCACGTCCATCTCTTGTTTCGGCGATTGGCCGCCGAGCATGAGTCCGTGCGCAGGATCGGACAGGATGTATTCGATCGCTTTGTCGGCGACATGGACGCCAGTCTGCGCGAGATCGGGATCGGCGATCTGGCGGTGCCGAAGCGAATGCGGGCGATGGGCGAAGCCTTCTACGGTCGCGCGGCTGTCTATGATGAAGCGCTTGCGCAGACGAGCGACGATCAACTTGCCGGAGCGTTGCAACGCAATGTTTACGCGGGCCAGGCCGCCGCTGGCGCAGCGCGTCTCGCTCACTATGTGCGGAATGTTGTCAGCGCGTTGGCAGCCCAGCATGCAGACGTTATAGCGGGCGGCCGTATCGAGTTTCCGCGTCCGACGGGCGAGCAGACATGAAGAAAGAGTTTGGCTGGAGAGAGCCGGTCACGATTTCCGACCTTCCACCGCAGGGGAAGGAATACGAACTCGTACCCGACGAGGCTGCGCGGGCCGAGCTGGCCGGGCGCGCGGGGGTGCTTGCCGTGCCGAAATTGGTCGCAAGGCTCAACATTCGACCGCAAGGAAAAGCAGGTGCGGAAGTCGAGGGTTCGCTGCAAGCGACCGTGCGGCAGAACTGCATCGTGACGCTCGAACCGTTCGACAACTTTATCGACGAGCGTATCGCGCTCGTGTTCGAACCGGAGGAAGTGATCGCCGCGCGGGGACCTGTCACCGAGGAGATTGTCGGCGAGGATCCGCCCGAGCCGATCGTCGATGGCGCGATCGATCTGGCTGCCGTTGTGGCGGAATTTCTCATCCTCTCGGTCGATCCGTATCCCCGCAAGCCTGGCGCCGTTTTCGAAGCACCGGCGGAAGAAGGGGAAGATAAAGAAGAGTCGCCGTTTGCGGCGCTGGCGAAACTGAAGTCGGGCCAAAGCGGAAAAAAGCAATGACTTACCGCCACTTGCCGGCTGTTGTGTCCCGCGGGCTTCGGGCTATTGTCGGTCTGATCTGGCCGGCGGCCGGGCGATTTGCCAAGCATGAGGCGGGGTCCTCGAGCCCTTGTTTCCCCTGATGAACCGACCTGTGCGAGTGGCGCTCGATGCCATGGGAGGCGATTACGGTCCGAGCGTGACCGTGGCCGGGGCCGACATCGCGCATCGGCGTCGGCCCGACTCTCAATTCCTTTTGTACGGCGACGAGGCCGTCATCGATCCGTTGCTGAGCGAGCGGCCCAAGTTTCGCGCCGCCGCGAAGGTCATCCACACGGATGTCGCCATCCGCATGGACGACAAGCCAAGCCAGGCGCTGCGTTATGGCCGGCGTCGCTCGTCGATGTGGCTTGCGATTGACGCGGTACGGCAGGGCGAGGCGGATGTCGCGGTGTCGGCGGGTAACACCGGCGCGCTCATGGCGATGGCGAAGATCTGCCTCAAGATGCTTCCGGGCGTCGATCGTCCGGCGATTGCGGGCATCTGGCCGACGCTGCGGGGCGAGAGCATCGCGCTCGATCTCGGCGCTTCCATCGGCGCGGATGCGCCGCATCTCGTCGACATGGCGGTGATGGGCGCGGCGATGGCTCGCATCGTGTTCGGACACGAGCGGCCGACGGTCGGGCTGCTCAATGTCGGCGTTGAAGAGATCAAGGGCGTTGAGGAAGTTCGCGAGGCGGGACGGCTCTTGCGCGAAATGAATTCGCAGGATTTCGAGTATCACGGGTTTGTTGAGGGCGACGATTTGGGACGTGGAACGGTCGACGTCGTGGTGACGGAAGGCTTTGCAGGCAATATCGCGCTCAAGGCAGCAGAAGGTACGGCCAAGCAGATCGGCGAATACCTGCGCGCTGCAATGCGCCGGACGTGGCGGGCACAGCTTGGCTATCTGCTTGCACGCGACGCATTTCGAGCGGTTTCGGAGAAAGTCGATCCGCGCAAGGTCAATGGCGGCGTGTTCCTCGGCCTGAACGGTCTCGTCGTGAAGAGTCATGGCGGCACGGATGCCGAAGGCTTCGCGAGTGCGATCGATATTGGTTACGACGTTGCACGCCATGAACTCGTGTCGCGCATTGCAAAGGCGACCGGCCGCGCTGACGACCGTCTGCCCGATTTGGCGGAAGATCGGGCCGCATCGTGAATAAAATTCGTTCCGTTGTCCGCGGTGTCGGCGGCTATCTGCCTGCGCACACGCTCATCAACGCCGACCTCGCCAAGAAGGTGGACACGTCCGACGAATGGATCGTGCAACGCACGGGCATCCGCGAGCGTCACATCGCGGCGGACGGTGAGAAAACTTCAGACCTCGGGCTCGCGGCGGCGCGTGCCGCGCTCCAGAATGCTGGCATTGGAGCGGACGCGATCGACCTGATCGTGCTCGCGACCTCGACGCCGGACCAGACGTTCCCGGCGACGGCCGTGACGATCCAGGACGGGCTCGGCATCACGCGCGGTGCTGCCTTCGATATGCAGGCGGTGTGCTCGGGCTTCGTGTTTGCGCTTGCAACCGCCGATCAGTTCCTGCGCAGCGGCGACTTCAAGTGCGCGCTGGTGATCGGCGCGGAGACCTTCTCCCGCATTCTCGACTGGTCGGACCGCGGAACATGCGTGCTGTTCGGCGACGGCGCGGGCGCCGTTGTGCTTGAAGCCAGCGAGAACGCGGGCGAGCGCGGCGTACTGACCACCAAGCTTCGCTCCGATGGGCGGCATCGCGCCAAGCTCTATGTTGACGGCGGCCCGTCCTCGACGGGCACCGTCGGGCATCTCCGCATGGAGGGCCGCGAAGTGTTTCGCCATGCGGTTGGCATGATCACGGACGTGATCGAGGATGCTTTTGCCACGACCGGGTTCAATGCGAACGACGTCGACTGGTTCGTCCCCCATCAGGCGAACAAGCGAATCATCGACGGCAGCGCCGCCAAGCTCGGCATCGCGCCGGAGAAGATCGTCACCACCGTCGATCGGCATGGAAATACGTCGGCGGCGTCGATTCCGCTCGCGCTTTCGGTCGCCAGCGAGGACGGACGCATCAAGAAGGGCGATCTGGTGCTTCTGGAGGCGATGGGCGGCGGTTTTACCTGGGGGTCGGCACTCATTCGCTGGTGAGTGTGACCGCAAAGCCGCAGCGCGCCGGAATCCTTATGCGTGCTGGTGCGGCGGATGAAGATTGCGACCTTCGCGCCCTCTAACCCCTCACAGATGCTTGTTTATGCTTGCCTATTTGGTTGACCGCTGCCGCGGTCCTGAATATCGTTTGTAAAACAGAAAGATAGACGAACCGCCGCAATCAAAACCGGGGGGCCAGCATGGCGGGCATGACCATCACGCGTGCCGACTTAAGCGAGGTAGTTTATCAAAAGGTGGGGCTATCGCGGACCGAGTCGGCTGCGCTTGTCGAACTGGTGTTGCGGGAACTGACCGACTGCCTGGCCCGGGGCGAGAACGTCAAACTTTCGTCCTTCGGATCGTTCATCGTGCGGCAAAAGGGACGGCGCATCGGCCGCAACCCGAAGACTGGCGAAGAAGTGCCGATCGAGCCGAGGAGGGTGATGGTGTTCAAGCCATCGAATATATTAAAGAGCCGAATCAACGATCGCCACGACAAGAAGCGCTGAGGGAACCGTGGGACTGGCGGTGGAAAAAGGACCCGATGCCTTTCGCACCATCAGCGAGGTGGCTGAGGATCTTGATCTGCCACAACACGTTCTTCGCTTCTGGGAAACGCGCTTCGCGCAGATCAAGCCGCTGAAGCGCGGTGGCGGGCGCCGCTACTACCGGCCCGACGACATCGATCTTCTCCGCGGCATCCGGCATCTCCTTTACGGAGACGGTTACACGATCCGCGGCGTTCAACAGATTCTGCGCGAGCAGGGCGTACGGCATGTGCAATCGATCGGCCGTTCGGCCGAGGTCGATGCGCCGAAGCCCGCACCCGGTTTCAATGCCGGATTCCGCGCGGGCGGGACCGTGGACGATCGGCCGTCGGCGCCGCGCGAAGGCGGCATGGCGTTGATCGATCTCCTGCCTTCGCTGCGTTCCGCGCGACCGATCCCCGAATTGCCGCGTGTTGTTGAGGTGCCGACCCCGCAGCAGCGTTCGGCAGCGGATGCGGCGGCGGATGACGAGATGCCGCCATTTCCGTTTCGACGCACTTCTGCGCAGTTGAGCCCGGCTGAAATGGCGACGCGGCTCGCGCCGCGCCCGCAAACCGAGCCCGAGGCGGCAGGCGCCGTTGTACGGCCTCAGCCTTTCATTCGGCCGGTCGAGGCGCGGGTCGGTGGCGATACATCGAGGCTGTCGGCGGAGGCGGTTCGCCTCCTGAAGGCGACGCTGTTTGAGCTTGGCGAGTGCAAGCGGCTGCTCGACGCCGGCCGCGAAGAGCCGGCCTGAGTCACCCATAAAGCCGTCGCACGACCGCAAAGGCCGCCCGCAAGGCGGCCTTATCCGTCGATGGCGAGGGAAACCGACCCGATCAGCGCGACCCAGGCCGGCAGGTGCGGACTTGTTTTCGCGGGGCGGATCGCCGTGAACTTCTGGATCTTGCTGCGGGCGGCCTTGATGGCGGTGCCGATCATGGTGTCGCGCAGGGCCTGCTTGGCTGCCGTGTGAACCCGCATGGCGCGTGCGTAGAGCGTGCCGCGGAGCGTGACGGGGATATAGGCGTCATGCAGCGGCGTATGCACGTCGCAATAGCGGAATTTGTATGCTTCGTCCCCGATGCCGAAATCGGAGACGCGTATGCCCTGCTCGATGCACCACTGAAGCAGCCACTCGTTGAGCAGCCGGCCGGGGGCATAGGTACGGAACTCGCCGCCTTCGTTGCTCGTCATCAGGTCGAAGTAGTGGTCGCCTGACAGAAGTCCCCAGTTGGCGGCGAGCACGCGGCCGTCGAGAGTCAGGGCCGAGACGACGGCCTTGCCGCCGCGGCCTTGGGTTGTGCGGCGATAGAAGTCGGTGACACCCGGATGTTCGAAGAGGTCGATCGCCATCGTCTCTTCGAATCGGCGCTGCTTCTGGTGGAAGAGTGCATCCAGAAACTCCGCGCGCTCGCGGCGATCGCGTGCGATCTGAAAGCGCACGGTGCCGAGCTTCTCAAGATTGCGCAGGCAGCGCCGAGAGTCGCGCCAGCGGGGCAGCCGGTTCTTTGCAAATTCTTCCCAGGGGCCGCTCAGCGTGACGCCGTGCCCTGATTCCGGATGGTTTTCCGTCGCGAGCGCGGCGAACGGATTCCTGATCCCGTCGATCGTCGCGGGCATCTTGTCGAGCACGGCGAGATCGAACGGCGGCAGACTCGTTACCAGTCGGCTCCAGACGGTGTCGATGTCGGGCAACGCCGATGCGGCGGGAAAGACGACCGGCGCATTGTAGTCGCTCACGCCGCAGTCGGGGAAACGCAAGACTGTGACCGTGCCCGTGCGTTCGATGCAGAATGGCAGAAGCAGCGCAGGCGTGCCGTCGGCGAGAGTCACGGCCGCGAAGACCGGCTCGATCCCGCGTGCGCGGCCGATGGTTTCGCACCAGATGCGCAGCAGGTCGCCATACTGAAACGGATAGCAGTGCGCCTTGCCGGGGCTGGCGGTAGTCGGCCAGCAATCCGAGAAGTCGCCGATGTTCGGCGTCACTTCGATGCGGAAGGACGTGAACGGCGACGAAACGGGTACGGCAGAATGGTGCGTCGATCTGGCGTCCAGCAAACCTTCACCCGCAAGTTCGTCCAACGATCCGGCCGGCGAAATTCGCGGCGCGCGGGATCGAATGCAACATATCCCGGTAAATAATTGGGTGTTGGAACGTTGGAGATGTGGTGAACCGGCTGCGGCCGTGCCGGATGGTTAACACACACTCAAGTGGTGCGCAGAAAGTCCGGCGCAACGCCGCGAGTCTGCGTTCCCATTAATACAGATCAGAGGATTGGCGTGGCAGGATATGGACGATGATCCGCAAGGCCACGTAGAGAGTTCGCATGCCCACAAGCCTCGCCGCTCCGATCCCGTTTTCAACGGCGTCTGTCGCGCCGCGAAGGGATGAGCCCGCGCTGCTCGCGAACGCATTCGCCGAACTGCGTGTTCAGAATTCCGACGAGTGGGGCTGGGATAATTACGAGCGCGTGCTCCGTCACCTGATCGTGCGCAGCGGCGCGCGCCAGTTGCTCGAAGTGGGCGGCGGCCGTACGGCAAAATTCACGCTCGACGATCTTGCGCAGATGGGCGTCGAACTGACGGTCAACGATATTGCGGCGTCCGAACTGGCGCGGCTGCCGGCTGGCTATCACACGGCCTGTTTCGACGTTGCCGGGCATCTGCCGGATGCGATCCGCCGCAGCGCCTACGACCTTGCGTTCTCGCAGATGGTGTTCGAGCACGTCGCGGACGGGCGCCAGGCATGGAAGAACCTGCACGAGGTACTCGCGCCGGGTGGCATCGCTATCGCTTTCCTGCCGACGCTGTTTACGTTTCCGTACGTCGTGAACTGGCTCATTCCCGACAGCATCGGCAAGCGGATCGCGGAACTCCTCGACCGCAAGCGGAGCGACGACACGACGCCGGTGTTCCCGGCGCGCTATAGCTGGGCGTTCTCGATCGAGCGCTGGATGAAGCCGATGCTGAGCGATATCGGCTACCGCGAGGTCATGATCGTTCCGTTCTACGGCCACCGCTACTACCGGCACTTCCCGGTGATCCGGGACATCCACCGGTGGTTCACGGGCGTGGCCCGACGCCGCGACTGGCGGTTCTTTTCCAGCTACATGTACGTCGTCGTCCGGACGTA
>Ga0307505_10000335_pt1 | contig 54466 bp, 49 predicted proteins | sample 23_S_MG_FD_202183 | JGI IMG/M metagenome (GOLD analysis project Ga0307505, IMG submission 202183) | Soil microbial communities from Populus trichocarpa stands in riparian zone in the Pacific Northwest, United States - 23_S | ecosystem: Environmental > Terrestrial > Soil > Riparian zone > Trees...
TCCTCGCGGTCGCGGCGGGCCACGCGGTGCAGATCCTCAAGCGTTATTACGAGGAACTCACCGTGGTGGGGGACAACGACGAAGCGATCGTGCGAGCGTTGACGGCCATCGGCCCGGTTACCTTGACCGCGGGTGCGGTCGCGGCCGCGGGCTTCGCGTCGCTTGGAACGTTCGGTGTCCTCAGCGTTCGGGTGTTCGGAATGCTTCTCTCCTCCGGCATCCTCAGCGCGCTGGTCATCGAGATGACATTCATTCCGGCGTGTCGCTCGCTTCTCCCGGCGCCCCGAGAGCGCGAGACCGCGCGCGAACGAGAAGGGCGATGGCTGGATCGGGCGATGGAGGGGCTCGCGGGGCTGGTGATTCGACGTCCCTGGGCGATGATCTGGTTTGCGCTCGCCGTCGTCGCGTTTTCCTTGGCCGGTGCGCGCGAGCTGCGGGTCGACAACAGCATTCGCTATTGGTTTGCGCCGTCGAGCGACGTTCGCGTCGACGACGCGCTGCTCAACGAGCGATTGGGCGGGACCGCGACCCTGCGCATCCTCATCGAAGGGAGGGACGTGGACATCCTGCAGCGCCCCGAGGTGTTACGCGCCATCGACGATCTCGCGGAATATCTCGACGCCGAACAGGAGATCGGCGGCGTGACGTCTTTGGCTGGTCATGTGAAACGGATGCATCAGGCGATGAACGGTGGCGATCCGGCGTACTACAGCATTCCGGACGACGCGGCGATGATCGGCGAGTACCTTTTCCTGTACGGAATGTCGGCCGGGCCGAACGGTCTCACGGCATTCGTCGACGCCCAGTACCGGCAGACGATGATTCGCGCCCTGAGCAAAACCGACGCGGCGTCGTTCTCGCGCGACTTGCTCGCTCGCTTGAAAACCTTCGCGGCGGAGCGTTTCCGCGGTCTCGACGTGGAGGTGGGGATCGCCGGCGGAACCCTGGGTATCCAGACGGCTCTCAACGACGTCGTGGTCGAGGAGAAGGTGTCGAATATGATCCAGGTCGGCGCCATCATCTTCTTCCTGTGCTCGTGGCTGTTGCGATCGTTCGTCGGCGGACTCTTCGTCTTGACGCCCCTGGCGGTCGCGGTTGTGTTCAACCTCGGAATGATGGGTTGGACGCAGACATGGCTCGACATGGCGACGGCGACCATTACCGCCATGGGGGTGAGCATCGGCGCGGACTTCGCGATCTACCTGATCTTCCGGATTCGCGAAGAGATGACGCTCTGCGGCGATGTCACGGAGGCGATCCGGAGAAGCCTGCGCACCTCCGGAAAGGCCATTTTCTTTGTATCGTCGGCGGTCGCGCTCGGTTACCTGGTGCTGCCCCTGTCAGGTTTCAGCATCTGGATCCGTCTGGGGATGCTGACGTCACTGATCGTCGCCGTCAGCGCTGTCGCGACCCTGGTGTTGATTCCGTCCCTGGCGCTGCTCACGCGGCCCCGCTTCTTGTTCGGGCCGTAGCGCCGACGCCGGGCGACGAGTTCACTTCTCGCAGTCGCCGAGACGCTTTCCCACCCAGTAGGCCTTGGTGACGGTGGTCTTTTCTTTGCCTGTGTCCTTGTCCTTCACCGTGATCGTGAACTCGCCCTCCGCGCGAAAGCCCGGCGGTTCGCTGCGCATCTGACCCTTGCCGCTGATCGATGGCGCGGGTTCCTTCATTTCGCAGACGAAGTCCCATGTCAGAACGCCGTCTTTCAGTACCCGGTTCTCGGCTCGACACAGCGGCTTGACCAACTCGACGACCGGGTCACCGGTCGCCAGACACACGATCTTGGTGGACGACTTGGCTTTTCCCACCGTCTCGGCATTGCCACCCGCGCTGATTTCCCACCGACCGGGGGGGAGATCGAGACCGGCTTCCTCGGCCGTGGCCGCGGTGCCGCTGACGCAGAGCGCAAACACGAGGAGTATCGTCGGGAAAGAAAGGCAACGCCGTGTGTTCATCATGGCGCGGGACCCTACAAGAGACGCGGGGATTTTGCGAGTGCGGCGGCGCGGGCCTTTACAATTTCCGACAGTAAAAATAGGAGTAGCGGCTCGCCAGCATCCGGATATCCTGGATCATTAGATGACGGGTTAGAGGACCTAACGACTTCGAGCAAATGACCGATTCAGATCCGAAAGAAGCCGCCCGATCGCGGTTCGCCCGGTTCAGCGCCGATCTGACACAGGTCAGCCGCGCGATTCATGCACACCCGGAGCTCGCGTACGAGGAGGAACGGGCAAGCGGCTGGATTTGTCGGGTCCTCGAGGCAGCCGGCATGGAGGTGGAGCGTGGCGTTGGCGGCGTCCCTACCGCGTTCGTTGCCCGCGCCGGATCGGGTCGACTGCAGGTAGCGATCTGCGCCGAGTACGACGCGTTGCCCGGTCTCGGGCATGCGTGTGGGCACAACCTGATTGCCGCGTCGTCGGCGGGGGCCGGGATTGCCCTGTCTGAGATCGCCGACGACCTCGACATGACCATCCGGGTGATCGGGACACCCGCCGAAGAGCTCGGCGATGGCGGAGGCAAGATCGTCCTGCTCGAAGCGGGGATTTTTGACGGGGTACAGGCGGCGCTCATGGCGCATCCGGGCCCGGTTGACGTGGCGAAGCCGCCGATGCTGGCGTGTGCGACATTCGATGTTCATTACCGAGGGGTGGAAGCGCACGCCTCCGCATTTCCCGAACTCGGAGTGAACGCCGCCGACGCTCTGACGGTGGCGCAGACCGCCATTGGCCTGCTCCGGCAGCAGATGGGTCGAAACGACCGCGTGCACGGCATCGTCACGAAGGGCGGCGACGCGCCCAACATCATCCCCGGTCACACCTCGGCCCGTTACATCGTTCGGGCGACCACCCTCGGCGAGCTCGACAGTATCAAGCAGAAGGTATGGCGGTGCTTTGAGGCGGGGGCTCTGGCATCCGGCGCGTCGATGGAAATTCGCGGCGGCGAAAAGCCCTACGCCCACATGGCCCACGATCACGATCTCGCCGGTGTGTACCAGGCGAACTGCGAGGCTCTCGGCCGTCGGTTTCGCGATTTTGGGCGCGCCCTCGAGCGCAGCGCCGCGTCGACGGATATGGGGAACGTGTCGCTCGAGTGCCCGTCGATCCATCCAATCATCGGCATCGAGTCCGGCGGATCCGTTCCGCACCAGCCCGAATTCGCGCGTCACTGCGTCGGGCCGTCGTCGGAGCGCGCGATGCATGACTCGGCGCTGGCGATGGCGTGGACCGCCATCGACCTGGCGACCATTCCCGAGCTGCGAGCCCGCTACGCGAAGTAAAAGGCAGAAGACCTCACCACAGAGACACCGAGAACACAGAGAGGATACCGAAGAAACACGGATCCGATCGGAATCATCGCTCACGGGGCGACGGAGATCACGACCGATTCTCTGTGTCCTCCGTGCCTCTGTGGTGAGTTCGATTCTTTCGGCCCGTATCAACCGCCTTGGCAAGTCACCTTGTCGAGAGCGCCGTTGCGCAGCTTCTGCTTGCAGTACGGCTCAGGCGCCGCGGTGGCGATCGGCGATCCGGTGATCACTCCCTCGGCGCACTGACCTGCGATCGCCGCGTCGCTCGCCAGACCGGGCGCCGGCGCGGCCCCGAGCACGAAGTCCGCTTGGATGCGCGTCAGCGGAATGGTGGGAACGTGCTCCACGGCGGCCTTCTTGACCGTGACCTTGACCTGCAGGGCCGCCTTGTTGGTACCTCGCCCGTCCTTGATCTGGATCGTCGCGACGCCGCGGGCCGAACCCGGTGCGCACAAAGGCGGCACGGCTCCCGAGCGGTTCGTGTACTTCCACCGCGACTTGGTTCCCAAACGCGCCGACCATCCGTCGAACGGGCCGCAGTTCCCGGGCGCTCCGACCGTGCCGCCGGGGATGTCGACATCGTAGAACACGCCGGTGTCGTCGGCGATCGAGAAATGGATCCCATCTTCTTCCGGAGCGACCGGTTGGGCTGGTGGGGCGACGTTGAAGTAGCCCTTGAGCTGTATGCCCTGCTCGCCGCGCGGTTTGGTAAGGTTCTTGACGCTGAGAGTCATCTTCTGGGGGTGCTGGTTGGGCGGCGACTGGGGCGCGGCGGTCCAGTCCAGGGTGGTGCACACGTCTTCGACGTCGGCGATGCCATCGCCGTCCGCGTCGCTGTCGGTGCACTCGGGAATCGGCACGCTGCTGCACCCGGTGCCACTGTCGCAGGAATCGATCGTGCACGGGTCGTCGTCGCCGCAGACCGCCGGCGGGCCGGCCTGGCACGATCCACCGACGCAGGCGTCCGTCGTCGTACAAGCGTCGCCGTCGTCGCAGGCGGCCGCGTTGTCGGTCGACTGGCACGCGCCCGAGACACAGAAGTTGTCGGTGCACGGGTTGCCGTCGCCGCAATCAATGGAGCTGCCCGAACACAGGCCGCCGGCACAGCTGTCGCCCTCGGTGCAGAGGTCGCCGTCGTTGCACGTCGCCGTATTCGGCGCGGTCTGGCAACCGAGCTGCGGGTTGCAGGTGTCGTCGGTGCATACGTTGCCATCGTTGCAGACGACGGGCGTTTGGCTCACGCACAGCGTAAAGGCGCAAAAGTCGTTCGTGGTGCACGCGTTGCCGTCGTTGCACGGGATCAGGTTGACGGCTGGGTTGGTGCAACCCGTCGCGGGGACGCAGATGTCCGCGGTGCAGGGGTTGCCATCGCTGCACTCGGCGTTCGACTGGCACAGGGCGCACGGGGTGATGAACGGATTCGCGACGACCGTGGGGGGGACGTTGAAACTCGCGGAACCGATCGATGGCGGAGTGCCCCCGAGCCGGTACTGAATCTGGATCGCCAGAGGCGTCGTGGGCTCTCCGAGAAACGTGCCTTGCAGGGTGATGCTGTCGTTCCCACTGACGGTGATCAGTCCACCGACCGCCCGCGTGTCGATGGTCGATGTGGCGGTCTGGGTGATCGTGCATCCGCTGAGCGCGACGTCGCCACCGCCACCCTGGCCGCCGCCTATGGCATTGATGACCCCGGATACCGCTAGCGTGCCGCCGGAGTCGATGTCGACCAACGAGGCGCCGGTTCCGAAGGGGCCTCGGCCATCGGCGCGAATGGTGCCGCCGAGAGAGATGTTGCCGTCCGCTCCGACGAGGATGTCACCGGCGCCATCGCCGCCGTCGGTGCGCAACGTGGTTGCAATGGCAATGCTCGTCGTCGAATACACATCGATGTCGCCGCCGAACCCCTGCGTGCCGGTCGCGGAAACGTCGACGACCGCGATGATCTGCACAGCGTTGGCGTCGGCCGACAAGTAGCCGCCCGAGCAGTCCAAGCCGCGGCCGCGCATTTCGATCGGCGCGTTGATGAACAGACTGCCGTCGGCGAGCAGGTCGAACTCTCCGGCGTCGCCACAGTACTCGCCATTGTCCGCGCCGTGGCCGATCGTGCCGCCGGCGATCGTCAGGTCGCCCGAGGACAGGACGCTCGCGTAGCCGCCATCTCCGGAGTCGCCGCCGCCGGACATGTTGATCGCACCGAGCGTGATCGACCCGTCCGTGTAGAGATCGAGGCTGCCGCCGCCCCCCTGACCGCCGCTGATGTTGATGCCGCCGGTGAGGCTGATGTTTTGCGTGGCGGAGATGTCGATCGTTCCGCCGAATCCCTGGCTGTTGCCGTCCGCGTCGATGCTGCCGGTGAGGCTGACGCCGCCGCCGGTCGAAATCAGCAGATCGCCACCGGCGGCCAGGGTCGACGCCTGCGTCAGGTTGATTCGCCCGGCGCCGAAAACGTTGCCGCCGGCGAAAAGGATCAATTGACCGCCGTCGGTGCCGGATAGACGGATCGCACCGGCGGCTCGTGTGCCGTCGATTTGAATGGTGCTGACGGTGTCGATCGTCAGCGATCCGCCGGGATCCTGGCCGCCGCCGCCATCGATCTGCCCGGTGCCGACGATCGCGAACGACCCGGCAATGATGTTGAGTGCGCCGGGCTGATTGGTGCCGGCGCGCTTGCCGATGGTCAGAATCGAGGACAGCACGACCGCCCTGGTTCCGAAGTCCAGTGTGATGTCGGCGTCGCTCGTCTTGTTCGACGTGATCTGACAGGGATTACCTGTGCAGAAGTCGTTCGGGTTGCTGAGCGCCAACCCGTGCCGAGGAGAGAGTGCGACGCACGCGGCGATCATCATCACCACCACCGCCGTCTTCCGAAGTGACGCCGTCATCGCGCAGACTCCTATTGCGAATTGGGGGAGCTGCGGCAGCGTCCGGTTCGTTCTCCGATCCGTTCGGCCGTTGGCGCCCGTGCCCAGCGCGGACCATAGCCGCGATCGCCGCGCCTGTTCAAGTGCAATTCTGATAGTTCCGCGCGTGCGCGCTCGACTTTCTCTCGACCAGCCCGGAGAATCGGCGGCTTAGTGGAATCCCCTATCCAGCCCCCCTCCGCCTTACGGCGTCGCGCTCTCATCGAATTGCTGCGCGCACTGCCGCGCGCCGGAATGTCGCGACTGATGGGTCGCGTCGCGGGGCTTCGCCTGCCGTCGGTTTTGCAGCGTCTGGAACTCGAGTTGTTCGTGCGCGCGGCCGGAGTCGATCTCAACGAAGTGACGCAGCCGCTCTCGGCGTTCGCGTCGTTGCAGGAATTCTTCACGCGTCCCCTTCCATCCGGCGCCCGGCCGATCGACCCCGCGCTGGACGCGTTTGTCTCTCCTTGCGACGGCTTTTGGGGAGAGGCGGGTGCGATCGAACACGGCCGGCTCTGCCAGGTGAAGGGCCGCACCTACTCCGTGGCATCCTTGTTGGGCAGCGCCGAGCGCGCGGCCGTTTTCGAGGGAGGCGCTTTTGCGACCCTCTATCTGGCGCCGCACAACTATCACCGACTACATACGCCGTGCGCTCTGCGCATCGATGCCGCCGAATATATCGCCGGCACTCTTTGGCCCGTCAATCGCGCCGGCCTCGAAGGGGTGGAGAATCTGTTTGCCAGCAACGAACGGATCGCCGCCTACGCATCCGTGGACGGCTATGGGCCCGGCGCGCGCATCTGCATGGTCGCTGTCGGTGCCGTTATGGTAGGCAAGGTGCGGTTGGTGTTCGACGATCTCACGACGAACATCGGCGGTGCCGACAGCGCGCCGCGGTTGCGCACGTATGAACCCGGTGTCGACTTCGACAAGGGCATCGAGTGGGGCCGATTCGAATTCGGCTCGACCGTCGTTCTGCTCGCGTCGCCTGGTGCGGTCGACCTGGAACCCGGCGCGCCGGGTTCCAGCGTGCGGCTCGGCGAGCGCATCGGCCGACTGAGGTAAACGTCCCTACGCGATGGCGGACTTGTCGACGCGCGGCCTACCCATCAGGCGCGCATTCGCCAACTTCAGAAACCGGCGCTGTCTCTCGATCGCGGCGCGGCTGTGTGGCGGGTTCGGCGTGATCGGTTCGAACAGCGAGATCTGCGCGAAGTAACCGAAGATCAGTTGGAAGAGTCCGAACGCGAGGTGAGGGAGGTCTTCCTCCTCCCAGTCGAGGCGCGCGCGCAGCAGCGCGTCGAAGCCCATGTCGAACAGCGGCCGCAGCGCTTGCGCCACAATGCGGCGCAAGTCTTCGCTCTCGTCGAGCCCGGCCCGCCAGATCAAGCGGGGCAGCAAGGGCTTCTCGGACAGGTGATCGATCAACCGGTCGAGAACCGGGCCGGCGGCTTCGGTTTTGCTGCGGGCGATGACTTCGAGAACGGGCGCCATGCCGCGTTGGATCACCGCTTCGTAGAGCGCCCGCTTGTTCTTGAAATGATGGTAGAGGCTCGCCTGGTTCTTCAGCCCCGCGTCGGCCGCGATCTGCCGGACGGACACGCCGGCGAAGCCGTGTTCGGCGAACCGCTTCTCGGCGACGTCGAGAATCAGGTCCCTGGTAGGGAGTTGTCCCGCCTCATCATCCCCCCCTGGCATAGTGCGGTCTGTACTGAAGCAAACGTTCGTTTGTCAAGGTCGAGCGCAATTGGTAACGGATGGTGTTCGATCGAGAATTTGGTGGTTTCGACACGAGGTGACCTGAACCATGGACATTGAAGCTTTCTCCAGAGACTCCGAGCCGCTGCGTGGACCGCACGTGATCGAGTACCCTTTTCGGCGCTCCTGCGGCCCCGTTTTGTCACGATTTTTCAGCGGGCTGCGGGACGGTGTGTTGGTTGGTATTCGCAGCGCGACGGCGGGGGTATTGGTACCACCGGCCGAGTACGATCCGCAGACGGCCGAGCCCCTCGACGATTTCGTCGAGGTCGGGCCCGGCGGTGTCGTCGTGTCGTTCTCCTGGGTATCGCAGCCGCGCCCGAAGCAGCCTCTGCGCCATGCGTTCGCCTTCGCTTTGATCCGGCTCGACGGCGCCGATTCGGGACTGCTGCACGTCGTCGACGTCGGTGGCGACGAATCGAAGATGAGCGTCGGGATGCGCGTCGCTCCGCGCTGGGCGGTCGAGCGCAAGGGCGACATCCACGACATCGAGGCGTTCGTTCCGGAGGCCGACGCGAGGCCGGCGCCGCCGGTGCTGGCATCCGACGATAAGCCGGTGGGATCGGTTCTCACGCCGATCCGCCTCGAGTACGACTTCGTCGCCGGTCGTGAGCAATCGATTTTCCTGCGCGCGCTCGCCCACAAGGTCATCCTCGGCGCCCGCGAGGTGGGAGGCGACCTGGTGTATGTTCCGCCGCGCGGAACCGATCCGCGCAATGCCAGACCGACGCCGGAATTGCTCGAAGTGTCGGACAAGGGAACCGTCGTGACGTATTCGATCATTCGGGTGCCGTCGGAGAACATCAAGCTCGATCTGCCGTATGTCTGCATCAACGTTCTGCTCGATGGCTCGGACATTCCGTTCTTCCACGTGCTGCAAAAGTGCGAGTTGGCGGATGTGCGCATAGGCATGCGGGTGCAGGCGCAGTGGTTGCCCGAGGAACAGCGCAAGCCGTCGGTCGAGAGCATCGAGTATTTCGTGCCGATCGACGAGCCGGATATGCCGTTCGAGAAGATCAAGGAGTATTGCTGATGCGGGACGTAGCGATCGTCTCATTCGCCCAGTCGAACGCTGTGGGCGAAATCCGCAGCGAGGTCGAAATTCTGCAGCCCGTCGCCAACGCGGCGATTGGTGAATCCGGTCTCGCGCGCAGCGACATCGATTTCACATGCTCGGGCAGCAGCGATTGGCTGCAGGGACAGCCGTTCGCGTTCGTGATGGCGCTCGACGCGGTGGGTTCGTGGCCGCCGATCAAGGAGTCGCACGTCGAACAGGACGGCGCTTGGGCGCTCTACGAAGCGTGGGTCAAGATCCAGACCGGCGAGGTGGAGTCCGCTCTGGTCTACAGCTTCGGCAAGACGTCACCTGGTGACATCGGCCAGGTGCAATCACTGCAGCTCGACCCTTACTGCGTAGCGCCGCTGTGGCCGGACCTGGACAGCCTGTCGGGCATCCAGGCGCGCGCCTGCATCGAGGCCGGTGTCGTGAACGAGCGGCAGATGGCGGAGGTGGCGGCGCGCGCGCAGCGCGCCGCGCAGGACAACCCGCACGCGGTGCGCCGGGGCAACTTCACTGCCGACGACCTGCTCGCCACTCCGTACCGGGTCAGCCCGTTGCGCGACCACGACTGCCCGGCGTACAGCGACGGCGCGACGGCAATGGTGATCGTCGCCGGCGACCGCGCCAAGCAACTGTGCGATCGGCCGGTGTGGATCCGCGGCTTTGACCATCGCATCGACCCGCCGGCGCTGGGTGTTCGCGACCTGACGCGCATCCCATCGGCGGCCCTGGCGGCCGAGCGCGCCGGCGCCGGGCGCGACCGCATCGATTTTGCCGAGGTGACGGCGCCGTACTCGCACCAGGAGATCCTCCTGCGCCGTGAGTTCGGCCTCGCCGACGACGTTCCCGTCAATCCGTCGGGCGGCTCGCTGGCGGCGCACACGCTCATGTCGTGCGGGCTGAACCGCATCGGTGACGCGGCGGTGCGGATCGCTTCCGGACGCGGCGACCGCGCGCTCGCCCACGCCGCGCAGGGGCCCTGCCTGCAACAGAATCTCGTGATCGTCCTGGAGGGTGAGTGACATGGCCGAACGCTGCGCGGTGATCGGAGTCGGGCAGACCAAGTACGACGCCAAGCGTATCGACGTCTCGATGCCGGGCCTGTTGCGCGAGGCCGCGCTGCGGGCTCTGGAAGACGCCGAGCTGACTTGGGGGGACATCGATGCCGTGGTCATCGGCAAGGCGCCCGACACCTTTGAAGGCATGATGTTTCCGGAGAACTACCTGGCCGACGCCCTCGGAGCGACGGGTAAGCCGCTGTTGCGCGTGCACACGGCGGGAAGCGTCGGCGGCTCGACGGCGAACGTCGCCGTCAGCCTCGTCGCCGCCGGCATCCACGACCGGGTTCTGACGATCGCCTGGGAGAAGCAGTCGGAGAGTAACGCGATGTGGGGTCTGACGCTGTCGCCGCCGTTTTCGGTGGCGGTGGTGGCCGGCGCCGGCGGCTTCTTCGCGCCGCTGGTGCGCACCTACATGCACCGCTCCGGCGCGCCGGAAGACACCGGAATTCTCGTGGCGCTGAAGGACCGCCGCAACGCCCTGAAGAATCCGTACGCGCACCTGCAAATGCCGGATGTGACGTACGAGGAGATCCGCGACTCGTTCATGTTGTGGGATCCGATCCGCTACCTCGAGAGCTGCCCCTCCTCCGACGGCGCCTGCGCGATGGTGCTGGCGAAGGAGAATCTCGCCGGACGAACCGCCCGCAAACCGGCATGGGTGCACGCGACATCGATGCGCAGCGAGCCGGTGCAGTTCGCCAAGCGCGACGCCGTCAATCCCATGGCGGGGCGCCTGGCGGCGAAGGACCTGTACAAACAGGCGGGCATCCAGGATCCGCGCAAAGAGATCGACTGCATCGAGTGCTACGTGCCCTTCAGTTGGTTCGAGCCGATGTGGATGGAGACCATGGGGTTCGCCGACGAGGGGCAGGGCTGGCGACTCACGCACGACGGCACCACGGCTCTCGACGGATCGCGACCGGTCAACATGTCCGGCGGCGTGCTCTCGTCGAATCCGATCGGCGCGTCCGGGATGTGTCGCTACGCCGAGGCGGCGAACCAGGTGCGTGGCGAAGCGGGGGAACACCAGGTCGACGGCGCGCGCGTCGCTCTCGGCCATGCCTACGGCGGCGGCTCGCAGTACTTCTCCATGGCACTCTTCGGGGCCGACAAACCGTGACAGGGGGCAACGGCCGACATCAGGATGGAGCGCCGCCACGATCGTGATTTCCTCGACTCGCAAGCTCTTCGCGAGATCGTCGAGGGAACGGCCGCCGAAACCGGCGAGGGCTTTTTCGACGCTCTGGTGAAGCACCTCGCCGGCGCGCTCGGAACGAAGTGCGCCTGGGTCACGGAGTGGCTCGCCGACGAGAGGCGCCTGCGAGCCATTTCATTCTGGGCGGGAGACGACTACGTCGAAGGCTTCGAGTATGCCATCGCGGATACTCCCTGCGCGCCGGTGATCGAAAACCGGCGATTGTTCGTGGTACCCGACTGCGTCGTCCAACTATACCCGCAGGATGCGCTTCTCGAGCCGCTCGGCGCCGTGAGTTACATGGGCGTGCCGCTGTTCGACATGGACGGGCAGACGATGGGCCACCTCGCGATCCTCGACGATGCGCCTTTGGTGGAGAACGAGTCGGTCTCGGCGATCTTCAATATCTTCGCCGGTCGCGCCGCTGCGGAACTGCGGCGGCTGCGCCGGGATCGGTCGCTGCGCGAACGCGAGCGGCAACTCTCCGCGTTGTTCGACGGCGCGATGGACGCGATCGTCGAACTGGACGCTGAACTACGGGTCGCGAATCTCAACGCGGCGGCGCGCCGGGTGTTCGGCGCGAACGCCTCGTCCGATCCGGCGATCGACCATCTCTTCACCGATGAGTCGCGCGGCAAGCTCGCCTATCTGGCCGGGGAACTGCAGCGGCAACCCGATGGCCAACAGTCGCTGTGGATCCCCGACGGAATCGCGGGGATCGGCCCCGGCGGGGAGGAGTTTCCCGCGGAGGCGACTCTGTCGCGCTATTCGGTGGCCGGCCGCGCCTTCTACAGCCTGATCCTCCGCAACGTGCGCGACCGCGTCGCCGCGGAACAGCGAATTCACACCTTGGTGGGGGAGACCGCCTACCTGCGCGCCGAGATAGAAGCCCTGCGCGGTTTCGAGGACATCGTCGGCGATAGTGCGAGCCTGCGCGGCGTCCTGGCCGACGTGGAGAAGATCGCGTCCACGGACACCACGGTGCTCATCACCGGCGAAACCGGTACCGGCAAGGAACTGGTCGCCCGCGCCATCCATCGCCGCAGCGAGCGCGCCGATCGACCGATGATCGCGGTGAACTGCGCGGCCATCTCCGCCAACCTGCAGGAGAGCGAGTTCTTCGGCCACGAGAAGGGCGCGTTCACGGGCGCGTTGCAGCGCCGCGAGGGCCGCTTCCAGCTCGCCGACGGCGGCACGATCTTCCTCGATGAATTGGGCGAGATGTCGCTCGACCTGCAAGCGAAGTTGCTGCGGGTGCTGCAGGAGGGCGAGTTCGAACCGGTCGGCAGCTCACGCACCGTTCGGGTCGACGTGCGCGTGGTCGCCGCGACCAATCGCGATCTCGAGCAGTTGGTCAAAGACGGATCGTTTCGCGCGGATCTGATGTATCGGCTGAACGTCTTCCCGATACACCTGCCGCCGCTGCGCGAGCGCGGTGACGACGTCGTGCTCCTCGGCGAGATGTTCGCGCGCAACCTTGCGAAGCGGCAGGGGCGAACGGTGGCCCCACTGACGGAGCGATGCAAGTCGCGACTGCGCGGCTACGAGTGGCCGGGCAACATTCGCGAGCTGCAGAACGTGATCGAGCGCGCCTTCATCACCTCGCTGGACGGGCGAAGCCTGAATCTCGACCGCGCGCTGCCCGCGATGTCACAACCCGCGCCGGCGGTGGGATCACCCGCGGAGGACGCCGCGCGGATTCTCACGGCGGCGGAACTCAAGGATCTCGAGCGAGCGAGCATCGAGCGCGCCCTGACCGCAGCGGATGGCCGCGTTTCGGGCTCCGGCGGCGCCGCGGAACTACTCGGCATCAACCCCAACACCCTCGCGTCGCGTATGAAGTCGCTCGGCATCGCGAAGCGCATGTATCGCGGCTCTTGAGATCTCGTATGCGCCACTCCCGAGATCTCGGGAGTCACGACATGTCGGCACGAGTCTGCTGCTAGGCCACGATGACAACGTATTGAAATACGTACGGTTTTGGGGCCGGTTCGATCGATGCGGGTGGCTGGCATGGGTGTTGCGGTTGGTGTGTCTCAGGACGCGCATGGGGCGCGGCCGCACACGAGACAGGAGGGGAATGTCATGACGACACCAAACGCGAAGAGCACCTCTGGGCGCACGCTCAATGGATTGGACACGGCGCAGATGTTCGAGACCATCGCCGCCATCAAGGACAAGCCGGCGATCGCGCGGTTCCAGTTCCGCGCGCGCAATCAATGGATCGACGGCGGGCTGAACCGATCGACGATCCGCGACTTCTACGGCGCCTGCCAGGAAGACACTTCGCGCATCGAGCCGTTCGTCTTCGACAACGGCGAGCCGCCGGTGTTGCTCGGCGCCAACGAAGGGGCGAACCCGGTGGAATTCCTGCTCCACGCCCTGGCGGGATGCGTGACGACGACGTTCGTGTTGCACGCCGCCGCGCGCGGCATCCGCATCGAGGCGATCTCCACCACGCTCGAAGGCGACCTCGACCTGCACGGCCTGCTGGCGCTCGACGACTCGGTGGCGCCCGGGTACGAACAGATCCGCATCGCGATGGACATCGTGGCGGACTGTTCGGACGAAGAGTTGGACGACCTGCTGGCCTTCACCCGCCTGCACTCGCCGGTCTGTCAGACCGTCTGCCGGCCGGTGCCGGTCGTCGTCGAACGGGTAGGCCGCGCCTCGCGCGGCGCGGCGACTGCCGCGTAATCGGGAGCCCCGACTCCCGCCCGGCCGCGCTTGATCGTGCGAGCGCGGCCGGGGCGGGCCAGTCAGGTTGCGGACTTGGCGAGTTCAGCGAGGACCTGGTCTGGGTGCTTCTCGGCGCTGGCGATCCGCGCCCAGTGCTTCTTCACCTTGCCGTCGCCGCCGATCCAGACGGTCGAGCGGATGACTCCGACGACCTTCTTTCCGTACATCATCTTCTCGCCGTAGGCCCCGTACTTGGTCATGACCTTGCGATCCGCGTCGGAGAGGAGCGGGAACGGCAGCTTGTACTTCTTGCGGAACTTGGTGTGGGATTCGGCGTCGTCAGCGGAGATACCGAGGACGGCCACGCCCTGCTTCTGGAGGGTCTTCCACGAGTCGCGAAAGCCGCACGATTCCTTCGTGCATCCGGGCGTGTCGTCTTTCGGGTAGAAATAGACGATGACGTCGCGGCCGCGAAAATCCGCGAGTGAAACCTTGTTGCCGTCCTGATCCGGCAGCGTGAAGGCGGGCGCCGCCTTTCCTTCTTCGATGGGCATGATGCGTCTCCTTGGTTCGTGCGAAAAGTCCGATCGAGATCGTAGGCGACGACGCGAATCGCGCAAGCCGGGCGGGTACTGTCCAAATTCGCCCCGACGCTCTGACCTACCGATCATGTCGAGTGCGAGCGGAGCGAGCGTATCGAGACACGCTGCGTGTAGGGCGGGGCCTCTCGATACACCGCCCCTGCGGGCCGGCACTCGAGGCGAACGGTGAGGGTCGCCAGACTGAGCAAAATTAGGACAGACCGCCGGGCGCGCGGGGTTTTTCCTCGGTGCGCCAAACCCATAAGGTGGGCGACTCAGGAGGGTCCGCCGATGACGATTCGTTGCGCAATACTCGCTTTGTTCACCGTGCTGGCGACAGGTGGGCCGGCGCCGGCGCAGAGCTGTGCCGGGGACTGCGATGGTGATGGCCAGGTGACGATCGCGGAGTTGGTCCGCGGCGTGCGCATCGCGCTCGGCGAGTTGCCGGTGGAAGAATGCGATGGTCTGGATGGCGACGGCGACGGCACCGTCAACGTCGCCGAATTGATCCGGGCGGTGCGCGCCGCGCTGGAGATCTGCATCGCCGACACCCCGACGCCGACGGTGACACCACTCGGTCCGTTCTGCGGCGACGGGGCTGCGGACGGTTTGGAGGAATGCGACGACGGTAACACGGCGGGTGGGGACGGGTGTTCGGCGGCGTGCGAGCTCGAACCCGGTGGCGATCCCTGTGCCGGAGTTCCGGTCGCCGCCACCGCGCAACTGCGCGCGGTGCGGGTTGCCAGCGGCCTGTCGAGTCCCGTGCACATCGCCGGTCCGCCCCTCGATCCGCACCGGATCTTCGTCGTCGAGCAGGCGGGTCGGGTGCGCCTGGTGAAGACGACGATCGCCGGACGCGAGCTGCAGGCCGAGCCGTTCCTCGACATCGCCGGTCGCGTTCGCAGCGGCGGCGCCAACGACGAGCGCGGTCTTCTCGGCATCGCCTTCCATCCGAACTACGAGAGCAACGGTTGGTTCTTCGTGAACTACACCTGTCGCGCCGCCGGGTGCCCGCCCGGCTTGTCGGACGGATCGACCGTCGTCTCGCGCTTCGAACGCGGCGCGACGGCGGACGTCGCGGTGGTGGAAAGCGAGCGGGTGCTGCTGGCGATCCCGCAGCCGTCGACCAACCACAACGGCGGCCAGGTCGCCTTCGGCCCCGACGGCTACCTCTACGTCGGCATGGGCGACGGTGGGTCGTTCGACGACCCGCTCGAAGCGGGACAGGACGACGACACGCTGCTCGGCAAGATGCTGAGGCTCGATGTCGACGTCGCCGACGCGCCGTATTGGCGAACGCCGGACGACAATCCCGACCGGCGCGCAGGCCCGCTCGGACTGATCTGGGCCAAGGGACTGCGCAATCCCTGGCGTTTCTCGTTCGACCGCGCCAACGGCGACCTCTACATCGCCGATGTGGGCCAGAACAGGTTCGAGGAGATCAATGTCCAGCCGGGCAACAGCACGGGCGGTGAGAACTACGGCTGGGACATCTTCGAGGCGGACACGTGCTTCAACGACCGCCAGGGGCCGCCGAGCCAATGTCCGGCGCCGCGCGACGGGTTCGTGTTCCCGGTGCTCCAGTACGGTCGCGGCGACGGCGTTTCGGTCAGCGGCGGCTTCGTCTACCGCGGCTGCGCCATGCCGGCGCTGCACGGCACGTACTTCTACAGCGACTTCGCGACGGCGTTCATCCGCACCTTCGTCTTCGCTGGCGGCGTAGCGACGCAACAGATGGACCGCACGCAGGCCATCGACGTTGCCGACGGCCTCGATATCCGGTTCATTTCGAGCTACGGCGAGGACGCGCGCGGCGAACTCTACATCGCCGATCGCGCCGGCGGCGAAGTCTTTCAGCTCGTCGCGGTGGATTGAGGAGACGATCGATGAAGGCGATTTATCTGGTCAAGACCGGCGACGCACACGCCGCGTTCGAACAGCGCGAAGCCGCCGACCCGTCGCCCGGCGCCGGCGAGGTGCGCATCGCGGTGGAAGCGTTCGGCCTCAACTACGCCGATGTGTCGGCGCGCCACGGGCTCTACCAGGACGCGCCGCCGATGCCGAGCGTCCTCGGCTATGAGGTGGTGGGCCGCGTCGACGCGGTCGGCGCGGGCGTCACGGCCTTCACCGGCGGCGAGCGCGTCGCCGCGCTGACGCGCTTCGGCGGCTACGCGACGCGCGCCGTCACGGACGCGCGCGCGGCCGTCGTGATTCCGGAGAGCATGGACGTCGGCGTCGCAGCGGCGCTGCCGACGCAGGGCTGCACCGCCTACTACATGGCGATCGATTCGATCCATCTGCACGAAGGCGATCACGTACTCATCCACGCCGCCGCGGGCGGCGTTGGCACGCTGTTGGTACAGATGTGTCTGCGCGCCGGCTGCGTGGTCTACGGAACGGCGGGTTCAGCGGGCAAGCTCGACCTTCTGCGGCAACTCGGCGTGCACCATCCGATCAACTATCGCAGTTCGGACTTCGCCACCGAGATCCGCCGCCTGCGCGGCGACGCCGGCCTCGACGTGATCTACGATTCGATCGGCGGTGCGTCCGTGCGCCGCGGTATCCAGCTCCTGGGCGCGGGCGGCAAGATCGTCTGTTTCGGCGCCGCCAGCCACGAGGCGGGGCCGCTGCAGCCGCTGCGGTCGATCGCCTTCGTGGCGTCGTGGGGACTGCCGCACCCGATCCCGCTGCTGATGCGGTCGCGTTCGCTGATGGGCGTCAACATGCTGCGCATCTCGGACGAGCGCCCGGAAGTGTTGGCGCGCTGCATGCGGGGCGTCGCCGACCTGGCGCTGGCCGGCGACCTGACCCCGATCGTCGGCGGCCGCTTCGCCGCCGCCGACATCGCGAAAGCTCACGCCCTGCTGGAAAGCCGAGACTCGACGGGAAAAATCGTCGTCACCTGGTGAGAACGGCGAACCGAGCGGATCGCCAGGCGCTCTGGCGCACCTCGTGCGGGGGTGGGGGATCTTCGCGGGCGAACGTGACACAATGCCCGTCGTCGTCCCACCCCTGGCGACAGATCCGCACCTCGCTGCTCGAAAGGTTCCCATGCCCGCCGCAACGCCCACACCCGCCGCCGCGGGGTTCTCCGACTTCAAACTGCCGACACCGCTGCTGCGCGCTCTGACCGATCTCGGTTACGAGACGCCGTCGCCGATCCAGGTCGAGACCATTCCGGCCCTACTCGCGGGTCGCGACCTGGTCGGACAGGCGCAGACCGGCACTGGCAAAACGGCGGCGTTCGCGCTGCCGATCCTCGCCCGCCTCGATCTTTCCGCCTTCGGACCGCAAGCGTTGGTGCTGACGCCGACGCGGGAGCTGGCCATCCAGGTGGCCGAGGCGTTCCAGCGCTACGCCGCGCACCTGCGCGGGTTTCACGTGCTGCCGATCTACGGCGGTCAGGGATACGGGCCGCAACTGTCGGGTCTGCGGCGCGGCCCCCACGTCGTCATCGGCACGCCCGGCCGCGTCATCGATCACCTGGAGCGCGGCACACTCAAGCTCGACAAGCTGGTGACCCTGGTGCTCGACGAAGGCGACGAGATGTTGCGCATGGGCTTCATCGAGGACGTCGAAGCGGTGCTGGCCAAGGCGCCGCCGGATCGCCAGGTCGCGCTGTTCTCGGCGACCATGCCGGCGCCGGTTCGGCGGATCGCGCAGACGCACCTGCGCGACCCGATCGAGATCACGATCCGCTCGAAGACGACGACGGTCGCCGACACCCGGCAGCGCTACTTGATGGTCAGCGGTGTGCACAAGCTCGACGTGCTGACGCGCATCCTCGAGGTGGAACCGTTCGACGCCATGATCGTCTTCGCCCGCACCAAGGTCGCGACCGACGAACTCGCGCAGCGGCTGGCGGCGCGCGGCTTCGCCGCCGCACCGCTCAACGGCGATCTCGCGCAGGCGCAGCGCGAGCGCACCATCGCGCGGCTCAAGAACGGTGAGGTCGACATCCTCGTCGCCACCGATGTCGCCGCCCGCGGCCTCGACGTCGACCGCGTCAGCCACGTGCTCAACTTCGACATCCCCACCGACATCGGATCGTACGTGCACCGCATCGGCCGCACCGGCCGGGCCGGTCGCAGCGGCGAGGCGATCCTGTTCGTGACGCATCGCGAGCGCCACCTGTTGCAAGCCATCGAGCGCGCCACGCGCCAGAGCATCGAGTTGATGGCGGCCCCGACCGTGACGGACGTCAACCAACGGCGCATCAACAAGTTCAAGGAGCGGATCTCCGAGGCGCTCGCCTCGCCCGATCTCGACATCTTTCGCCAGGTGGTCGAGCAGTACGCGGACGAGTACGACGTCCCGGCGATCGAGATCGCCGCTGCGTTGGCGAAGCTTGCGCAAGGCAAGAAGCAATTGCTCGAGCCGGTGCCACAGCACGAACCCGACCTCGGCCCGCGCCGCGACTCGCGAGCGCCGCACAAGGCCGAGGCCTTCGACCGGCGCCGGCCCGACGCGACCGGTCGCGACCGCCGCCCGGCGCGCGAGGCGAAGCCGTTCGAGCGGGACCGTGGCGAGGCGCCGAGCGAGCGTGGGATCAAGTCGCGTCCGCCTCACCGGAGCGAGCGGGGAGAACCGGCGCGCTCGGCGGCGCCGAGCGAAAGGGCCGCGCGCCCACCGCGCATGGCCGACCCTGGACTCGCGGAGACACCTCGTCGCCCGGCTGCTGCGCGCGACGAAGCGCCGCGGCGTTCTGAGACTCAGCGCGTCGAGGCGCCGCGTCGTTCTGATACTCAGCGCGGCGAGTTGCCGCGCCGTGCTGACAACCTGCGCGTCGAGGCGCCGCGTCGTTCTGATAACCTGCGCGTCGAGGCGCCGCGCCATGCTGACAACCTGCGCGTCGAGGCGCCGCGCCATTCTGACAACCTGCGCGTCGAGGCGCCGCGCAGGACCCCCGCCGCGCGCGATGCCGAGCGACCGTCTCGTCGAGAGTCGGCGGAGGACATCGAGATGGTGCGCTACCGCGTCGCGGTCGGCAGCAGCCATGGGATGAAGGCCGGCAACCTGGTCGGTGCGATTGCCAACGAGGCCGGGCTCGACAGCCAGTTCATCGGCCGCATCGACATCCGCGACGATCACACCTTCGTCGACCTGCCGGTGGGGATGCCGCGCGAACTCGTCCGCCACATGCGCAAGGTCTGGGTTTCCGGACAGCAGCTGAAACTCACCGCCGTCGAAGATACGGCCGCACCGCGCGAGCGGCGCCCGCACCGCCCCCACCGCGACCCGGAGACGCCGCCGCGCGAACGCCCGCACCGCCCACACCGCGACCCGGCGTCGCCGGTGCCGGCGCGCGCCCATCACCCCGCGAGCGCGCGCCCGCGGCCGACCGGTCCGCGCCCGGCGACGATGGGCCCGAGGTCGAAGTCGATGACGCCGCGGTCAACGTCGGCGACACCGCGCCCGAAGCACCGCCCGGGCGCCAAGCCCGGACGTCCGACACGTCCCAAGCGTTGAGAAAGTTCAACGCGCGACGTGGGCGTGGCGATTCGTCGCCGTGATTGCCGGTGCCCCGTTCGTTCTCAGTGGGCTGACTCACGGTGGCCATCCTTAGAAACAAAAATGAGGATTACCACGAAGATCACGAAGGCCACGAAGGAGAGCGTTGCTGACGCGGAAGCAATCCTCTCCTCATTTGATCTGGACCGAACCGGAGGGGAGTTGCGCAAATTCAGACAAGCGCAGGCCAACTTCGTGTTCTTCGTGTTCTTCGTGGTCGCCACCCAGGTCTCGTTCTTGCAAATTGCCAGCGTTTCGGCCGAACGGACTCATTCGCAGTGCGACAGCAACTCGCTCGAGATAGCTGCGGCGATCGCCTCCGCGAGCTCGAGCGGGTGATACGCCAATCGATAGAGGGTGTCGTCGAACGACTCACCGGAGATGAACCAGCAGCCGAGTTGTCCGCGAAAATAGCGGTAGTTGAATTCGAGCGACCCCTGCGGGAACTGTTCTTCCCAAAGGTAGGCCGGCGCGCCGCGGAACTCGACCGTTCCGCCGTTCGCGGCAGATGCCTCTACGGCGGCCGCGGCGTATGCCGCGCTGGCCCGCCGAGAGAACGACAGGTCGGTATCGTGCCCCGGGCCGTACGCACAGTGGACGCTCAACCCGAATACGCCTCGAGACTGCCACGCGCAAAACGCGCCGGCGCGTTTGTAGGGGTCCGTGAACCCGGAGGGTTCGAAGCGGTTAGCCGGTGGTTGAGCGAAGCGATACCACCGGGTCGTGTGACAGAAATGTGACCGCACCCCGATAGGGGTGCCAGGGATCGGTCCGGCAGGATCACTGGCTGGCAACCCTCCGGGGTGCGGGCCGGTGTCAGGTGAGGTACGGCTGGAGTTTTCGCAAGTAGCCCACTGCCGCGTTTGAACCGCGGGCCTACGCGACCTTGAGGTGTCGGACCGGAACCTCGAGGGTCCGGCCGGTCTTCGTGTGGGAATGAGCGGTGCGCTCCATTGCCTTGAGCACTGGAGCTTTGAAGTATCGCTCACCGCAGACTTCACACACGCCTGTGGGGACATCTTCAATGACCGCAAGGAGATCATCCCCCCAACGATAGTCGACGACGACTCGACGTTCGCTGACCTTTCCTCCGCAGTAGTGACATGGATTGTATCGTCGTTTCACGGCTTCCTCCGGTGGCGAAACGTGGTGTCCCATTTCTCGGGGCGCAGGCTGGGATCGTACACTGTAATCAGAAGCACTTCACGCGGCTTGTCCTTCACAGCGCAAACGGCGTGGATCGGCCGTGCATTTGCGAACCCCAGGATGAGGCAGCTATGGCCTCGTGCGTCCTCGGGGTAGTCCTCGATGATCTCGCAGATCGCGAGGATCGTTTCGAGTTCTGTCGTCGTTATCCGATCCGTCTGCCTCTCACGTTCCGCATGCATCGAGAGCGCGTACTTACCGGACTTGGCGAGGGAACGAATCGAATCGGCGGTCGGCGCTGCCACGGCAGTGTTCTTCGATCATCTCCGTGCCGGGCCGGCAAGTAATACCGATGCGCGGTAAGAGCCCCGGCTCCGGTGAGCCACCAGATCCAGACGTGCGTATCGAGGAGCGGCCTCAACGAAGAGCCAACTCCACCAGAGCGGCGGCGCGTCGTGCGACCACCCTGCCGTGTCGAGTGATGCGAACCCGATAGGGGTGCCAGAGATCGGTCCGGCAGGATCACTGGCTGGCAACCCTTCGGGGTGCGGGCCGGTGTCAGGTGATGTACGGCTGGAGTTTTCGCAACCGGTGGTTGGAGCATTGGTTCGGGGGTTGCGCTCGTCTCGGTGTTTGCGCAATCTCTGGTGCGTCGTGAGCAAGCCCAAGATCACGCTGGTAGGCGCGGGCGGACTGTCGTTCGGCCCGACGATGGTCAACGATGTCATCCACACGCGCGTTCTCGCCGGCAGTCGGCTGGTGCTTCACGATATCTCCGAAGCTCGACTGCAACGAGCCTACCGCTTCGCAGCGAAGCTCAACGCTGCGAACGGCAACCCGGTCATCCTTGAACAATACACGGATCCGGCCGAAGCGCTGACCGGCGCCGACTTCGTCATCGCGAGCGCCGAGCACGGGCGGTTTCGCTATTGGCGTCAAGACTACGAGATCCCGCTTCGTTACGGCGCCACGCAGGTCAACGGTGAGAACGGAGGGCCGGGTGCGGTCTTCCACTCGCTGCGCAGCATCAAAAACACGCTGAGTATTTGCGCGAGCATCGAGAAGCACTGCCCGGACGCCTTCCTCATCAACCTCTCGAATCCAATGAGCCGCGTGACGCTCGCCATCAACCAGGGGTCGAAGGTTCGCAATGTCGGCATGTGTCACGAGATGCCGATCGGTATTGTTCGACTCGGCCGGTTGCTGCGTATTCCCCCGTCACGGATCGCGGCGAAGGCATCAGGCATCAACCACTTCACGTTCTTCACGGAGATGATCGACCGAGAGACGGGAGAGGACCTGCTACCGCGGGTCAAGAAGCTGTTCCGTGGGAAGTTCTTCGATTTCGGTCCGATGCTCACCCGGCTCGCGAGGGCGAGCGAGCGTCGGCCCGTGCTCGCCATGCTTGCCGATCAACTCTACTCGCCGCTGGTTGCGCACATGATCCGTGAGCACGACCTCGTACCCTGCTCCGTCGACAGCCACATCGGTGAGTATCTGCCGTTCGCGCGCGAAGTTGGCGGTTACCATCCGGACCACGTCGATCAGTTCGCCCGTATCGACAAGGTCATCGAACGGCTGACCGTATGGATGGCAAGCCCCAAGCTACCTCTGCCGCTGCACCGTATGGGGCACAGCCTCGAAGAGGTCGTGCCGATCGTCGCCTCGATCTGGTCAGGCGAGAGACAGCGGATTGTAGCGGTCAACGTGCCGAATCGCGGTTACCTGCCGAACGTTGCCGAAGGTGCCATCGTCGAAGTGGGTGCCGAGGTCGATGGTGACGGGATCCATCCCGAGATGATGCCGCCGATTGCGGAACCGATCGCCGGACACATCGCCGTACAAGTCCCCCTGCAGGACAAGATCGTCAGATCGGCTCTCACCGGCGACCCTCAGCCCGCCCTCGAGGCCCTGATCGAGGATCCGACATCACCGCGCGACGAGTCGGCGTGCGTCGCCATGTTCAACGAACTACGCAAGTTGCAAGCAGATCAGTTACCGTTCTGAGGTAGGGAGGTTTTCACCCCCCCTTCTTGGCGAGCCCGCTTCCGACGCTCAGGGACCTGCGTCGCCGGGCGCCGATGGCATTGGACGCCGACATGATGTTGACTCTTGCGTAGTGGCCTTCGACGCAGCGAGTCCCCCGATCGACGATCTGATCGACGAACGCAGCGACGAGCTGAGCGAGGACATCCACCTGCTCGGCGGGCTGCTCGGCGACGTCGTCCGCGAGCAGGCGGGCCAGCACATCTTCGACCTGATCGAGCAGGCCCGCCTGATCGCCGTCGCCGGCCGCCGCTCCGGGCGGGCCGCCGTCGACGAACTGCGGGCCGTGCTCGACCGGCCGATCGAGGAGCAACTCAACGTCCTGCGCGCCTTCGACTGGCTGTCGATGCTCGCCAACACCGCCGAGGACGTCCACGTCGAGCGCCGCCGCCGCTACCACCGGGAGGCGCGGTCGGCGCCGCGGCCGGGCAGCCTGGCGGCGACGCTGGACGCGCTACGGGCCGCCGGTGTTGCCCCCGAGCATCTCGCCGAGGTCGTCGCCGATCTGCAGGTGAGCCCGGTCATCACCGCCCATCCGACCGAGGTGCGGCGTAAGACGATCCTCGACGTGCTCGCCGAGGTGGCGCGCCTGCTCGACGAGCGCAGCCGCCTCGCCGCCGACGATCCGCAGCGCGGCGTGTTCGAGCGGCGCCTCGACGTCAAGGTGCTGACCCTGTGGCAGACGGCGTTGCTGCGCCTCTCCAAGCTGCGCGTCCGCGACGAGATCAACGAGGCCCTGCGGTACTACCGGTCGTCGCTGTTCGAGGTGATCCCGACGCTGGTCACCGAGCTCGCCGACGCGGTTGCGCTCCCCGGCGCGGATCCGATCGACACCTCGCGCACGATCAGCATGGGTTCGTGGATCGGCGGCGACCGCGACGGCAACCCGTTCGTGACGGCGGATGTGATGCACCTCGCCGTCAACCGTCAGGCCGAGATCGCCCTCACCCACCACCTCGAGACCCTCGTACGCCTGAGCCGCGAGATCTCGATGTCGGCGCGGCTGGTCACCCCGACCGACGAGCTGGTGGCGCTCGCCGAGGCGTCCGGCGACGACTCGCCGTTCCGCGCCGACGAGCCGTACCGGCGGGCGCTGCGCGGGATGTACTCGCGGCTGCGCGCTCTCGCCGTCGAGACGCTCGGCGACGACGTCGAGCTCGGCACGCCGGTCCCGCGTGTCGCACTGCCGGCCTACGACACGATCACCGACCTGATCGACGACCTGGCCGTCGTCGACACGTCGCTGCGCGGCCACGGTGCCGCCGACCTCGCCGACGCCGAGATCGTCCCGCTGATCGGCGCCGTGAAGATCTTCGGCTCGCACCTGTGCGGGCTCGACATGCGCCAGAACTCGACGATCCACGAACAGATCGTCGCCGACCTGCTGGCAGAGGCCGGCGTCGAACCCGACTACGCCTCGCTCGACGAACCCGCCCGCGTAGCGCTGCTCACCGCCGAGCTCCACACCCCGCGTCTGCTGCGCCATCCGGCGGCGAGCTACGCCGAGCTGACGCTGGCCGAGATGGCCGTGCTCGACGAGGCGGCCGTCGCCGTCGGTCGCTTCGGGCGCCGCGCCGTACCGCACTACGTCATCTCGATGGCGAAGGGCGTGTCGGACGTCCTCGAGGTGGCGGTGCTGCTGAAAGAGGTCGGCTTGCTGCGCCCGCGCGTGGGCGACCGGCCCGCCGCCACCCAGCTCGACATCGTCCCGCTGTTCGAGACGATCGACGACCTGACCGGTGCCGCCGACACGCTGACAGCGCTGCTCGCCGACCCCGGCTACCGCCAGCTCGTCGAGTCGCGCGGCAACCGCCAGGAGGTGATGATCGGGTACTCCGACTCGAACAAGGACGGCGGCTACCTCTCCTCCCAGTGGAACCTGTTCGACGCCCAGTCGACCCTCGTCGAGGCCGCCCGCGCCGCAGGGGTCCGGCTGCGCCTGTTCCACGGCCGGGGCGGCACGGTCGGACGCGGTGGCGGTCCGGCGTACCAGGCGATCCTCGCTCAGCCGCCTGGGTCGGTCGACCGCTCGATCCGGGTCACCGAGCAGGGCGAGATGGTCGCAGCGAAGTACTCCCAGCCGGCGCTGGCCCGGCGCAACCTGGAGACGCTGCTGGCGGCGACGCTCGAGGCATCGTGCCTTCGTCCCGAGCAACTCGGGGGCCCGTCGACGGCGTTCACGACGGCGATGCGCGAGCTCGCCGACACGGCCTTCGGGGTGTACCGGGGGCTGGTGTACGGGCATCCACGCTTCGTCGAGTTCTTCCGGGCGATCACGCCGACCAACGAGATCGCCACGCTCAACGTCGGGAGCCGTCCGGCGTCGCGGAAGAAGTCCGATGCCATCGAGGATCTCCGAGCGATCCCGTGGGTGTTCGGCTGGACGCAGTGCCGCCTCATGATCCCGGCGTGGCTCGGCGCCGGTTCGGCGTTCGCCACGTTCGCCGGTGACGATCCGGACAGCGGTGCGGCCGACCAGCTGCGCGAGATGTACCGCGACTGGCCGTTCTTCCGCACGATCATCAACAACATGGGCATGGTGCTCGCCAAGTCCGACATGACGATCGCCCGCCGCTATGCCGACGTGCTGGTCGAGGATCCCGAGCTGCGCGGGGAGGTGTTCGGTCGGATCAGCGCCGAGCACGAGCTGACGCTGCGATGGCACGAGCACATCACCGGCCTCGATCATCCGCTCGCCGACAACCCGCTGCTGGCGCGCAGCCTGCGCAACCGCTACCCGTACCTCGACCCGTTGCACGTGATGCAGGTCGACCTGCTGCGCCGGTATCGGCAGGGCGAGCGCGAGGAGCTGGTCCAGCGCGGCATCCAGCTGACGATCAACGCCATCGCCACGGGGATCCGCAACTCCGGCTGACGTCACGGCCGGGTGTCCCCGTGGAGGCCGGTACTCGGTCCACTTCGCTCGGCCGTGACAGCGGAACTCTACTGCGGTAGTAGGAGAAGCATGAAGCAGTCATCTTCCGGGACACGGCGACATCATTCGCTGGACGACTACTTCATGGTCGAGCTCGAATCCGTTACCAAGCACGAGTTCTGCGACGGCGACATCTTCGCGATGGCCGGGGCTTCACTGCGCCACAACCACATCACCTCGAATCTCCACGCTCTCCTGCGCACTGCGCTGCGCGGCAGCGGGTGCAACGCGTTCACCAGCGACCTGCGCGTCGCCACGCCGGGCGGGTTGTACACGTACCCCGACGTATCGGTGTTCTGCGGCGCCGTCGAGTTGGTGCCGGGCCGGCCGGACACGGCGACGAATCCTGTCGCGCTCATCGAGGTGTTGTCCGATGCGACTCGCGAGTACGACCGCGGAAAGAAGTTTGAGCTGTACAAGAAGTTCACGAGCCTGAAAGAGTACCTCGTGGTTGAGCAAGACAGCGTCTCGATCGACCACTGGCGACGGAGTTCATCGATGGTGTGGTCGGTGAAGCAGCACACGCGGTTGACAGGCGCGGTCCGCCTCCGCACGCGTCGCGTGCTGTTGCCGGTCGCCGAGATCTACCGTGACGCAGGCGATCCGCTCGCCTGAGTTTCAACACAAAGGCACGAAGACACGAAGCCGGAACCCGTCGGTTCACGAACGAAAGGCGGTTTTACTGAGGCCGCCGATGGGGGTATAGCTTCGGCATGAGCAAGATCAGCGCCATCCTGGAAGCGGACGAGGACGGGACGCTACACCTGCCGCTGCCGCCGGAGCTGCGCAACACTAGAGTGCGCGTCACGGCGACGTTGGAGGCGGCGCCGGAGACTGTCGGACCAGAACAGCGAACGCCGCTCGAGGCGCTGAAGGAGCTGAGAAAGTTGGGGACTTTCAAAGACGTCGCCGACCCGGTTGCGTGGCAACGGGAGCAGCGCCGCGATAGGCCGCTCCCCGGCCGCGACTGACCGGTGCTGCTCGATAGCAACATCTTGATCTACGGTGCCAGCGGCGAACATCCAGCCCTGGACGCGATTCTCGACCGCACCGATCTGTCCGCGGCGAGCGTGACGCGCATCGAGACTCTCGGCTTTCACGGCCTTTCCGAAATCGAAAGCCACTGGCTCGAGACTGCGTTCGCGCGTATGCAGATCCTGCCGCTGGACGACGCCGTCGCGGCACGCGCCATTGCACTACGCCAAGACAGCCGAATGAGTCTGGGAGACGCGATCATCGCGGCAACGGCATCGGTACACCGCTTGCCGCTGGTGACTCGCAACGTCGACGACTTCCGTCATCTAATCGACCTCGACATCAGGAATCCTTTCGCGCGGGAAGCCTGAACGCGAGCGGCCGTGCTCGAAAAACACCCTGCATTCGGGGCGTCAGTCCACTTCTTTGAGTCGTCCCGCGACGAACTTGTGTAAGGTACTCGAGATCAACGTCTGGTAGGGAATGCCTTCGCGAAGCGCGATCTTCTGCAGTTGTTCGAGATCGCGATCGGAGATGCGGATGTTGATTCGCTTGTTCTTGCGGAGCGTCGCGCTCGCCGCCGCCTCGAGGCGTCGCTTCTCTTGCCGGAAGTTCCGTATGCTCTCGAACTCGCCGCGTTCGAAGTCAGCCAGCAGCTGAAGCTCTTCACTGTCCAATTTCAATTCTCGAGGCTGGCTCATTCGAGGTACTCTTTCGAGGTACTCTTTCGGCGCCCGCCCTCTGCGCTATCGGTCCCGATGCAGGCGCTTGCCGCCCGTCTGGCCCCGTTTTCGATCGTCAGCGCCACCTCGGTACGCCGCTGCGTCCTGTCGGGCCCACGTCCGGTACTTTGAGTTACGTCAAATCTCCCGCTTATACGGCCTACCGTGCGCGCTTGTTCGGCCTTGCAGGGGCTGCGCTCCCAGTCGTTCGCCCCCGAGGTTTGCGCGGTGGGCGAGTGACGACCTGGCGCCCCTCTTTCTGTTGCTGCTCGCGCAGCTGACGACAGAACTCGTCGAGGTCGTAACCGGCTGCCCCAAAGAGCTCCTCCCGCACCTTGCGGACCTCCGCGACGAACGGGTCCTCCCATCGAGCATGTTCCTCTCGTAGCGGTCGTGCCATTTCAACCTCCCAGTAGTTCGTCGGGCGTGCACAGAATAGGCGGCGTGAACCTGCGGTCTCGACACACACGCTCGATGGTCGGCCGCAGTTCGGCATTGGCGATATGGGTTGAGTTCCAGGTCAGCCAAGACCGAGAGGCGGCGCGTCGCAGCCTCCGAGTCGCCCGCGCGGACCTCGGCAATGACCGCCGCTGAAACATAGATATCGAACGCTGCACGCCGCAGCTCCCACCACTCCCGTGTCAGCTCTTGACGCGCCGCGGTCACCAGGTCACGGCTCGGCCGAGCCGTCAGATAGCTGATGATCGAGGTCTCCAGGTACACGGTGTGCGTCACGGCGGGACTTTACTCCCTTAGCTCGCAAAGTTCATCCGCCGACCAGCGGGCTTAACGCTCAGCATCAGCGGCGGCGCGCAGCGCCGTCCGCTGCATGCTGTTGTTGAACTAAGCCCGCGCCACGCTTATACGGCCTACCGTGCGTACGCGCTGACGATCCGCGAGAGTCGTTGGGGTCTTTAGTCGGAAGCGCCTGGCCTGCCGAACCCAATGGCGGGGTTGAGGGGCTTAAAGACATCAAAACGACTTTGCTCGAGTCCCTCGTCGATCGCCGCGCGAAGCGAGGAGGCTCATCGGGACCGGAGCGAGGGAGGCCGGATCGATACCGATTCCGATACCGACCCCGAGCCCCGATACAGGGGGCGACGGGGCGCGAGGAGCTGACGCACCAGATCCCAGATCCTGAATCCTGAATCCATGCTGGCGTAACGGTACGGATCCAGGATTCAGGATCTAGGATCTACGTCCAATCTCCCGCTCATACGGCAATCGTGCCTTCTTTGTGCCCTCGTGGCTGACCGTGTGCGCGACTGCACGAGCTGTTGCCGGTCGCCGAGATCTACCGCGAGGTCGGCGATCCGCTCGCGTGAGTTGAGTCGGCGACGATTCTCACGCGGCGTCCGCGCCGCGGAATCGGTTGGGTTGTTCCGCAGGTGGGGTAGACGGTACGGTGACTGTTCATGGAGATTTCCGGAGCGGTCATCCTTCTCGTTGGCGACGTCGATGATGTGTTTGCCGATACCGCGGCGGCTTTCGATCGCGCCGGCGCGCGCGTTGCCCTGGCGGCGCCGGGTGAGCACGTCGAGCGACTCGCGGCCCGCTTGCCGAAGGCGTTGCTGGTGCCCACCGAACCGTCGGAAGTCGACCAGGCGCGCGCCGCGGTCGAGCGCACGGTCGAGCGCTTTGGCCGTCTGGACGTGTTGATCAACCGGCCGTCCCCGGCGCCGGCGCTGGCATCGGACGGTCTGACCGGGGCGGCCGTTCGCTCGGCGATGGACGCGGGTTTCATCGCCCCGATGGCGTTGACGCAGGCCGCCGTCCGGCAGATGAGGCGTCAGGGCCGTGGGCACGTCATCAACTGCAGCTCGCCGGCCTTTCTGGTCGGTTACCCGATGGCCGCGCCGCACTCGGCCGCGGCGGCGGCGTTCAGCAGCTGGACGCGAGTCATGCAGGCCGAGTGGTACGGATCGAACATCGCCGTCACCGAGTTCTTTGCCGCCGCGGCCGCACCCTCAGCCGAGTCAGCGGGCGTTGGGTCCGGTCTGGTCGCCTGGATGGTGCGGCCCGAGCGGTCATACGACGTCGCCACCCGGTTGGTTCAGTGCGCGCGTAAAAAGCGTCCGTTCGCCTATGCCGGCCTCGGCGTCCGTTTGCTCTGTTTGGCTGGTGTGTGGACGCGGGTGCGCCTCGGCATCGGCGCAACGCTGGCAGCCACCGTGCGATCCGGCAGTGGGTTGCCGATCTTCTCGTCGCGGGCGCCGGACGAAGTGACGGCAGTCGCACCGCTGCGAGCACCGGTGGCGGTCGTGGCCGCCGCGGTGCCGCCGGAGTCGATTGCGATTGGTGAAGACGGCGCGTTCGCCGCGCCGCCGGCTGTCATCAAGCCGGCGGCTCCCGCCGCCGTGGAGCCCGCGGCTCCCGCCGCCATGGAGCCGGCGGCTCCAGTCGCGCCAACCGCGAAGCGCCGGCGCGTGGCGAAATCCGCGCAGCCGGCGAAACGTGCGAAGCCGAAGCCGGCGAGTGCTGCCGCGCCGCCTGCGCCGAGTGTGCCAGCGCCCGTCGCGGCCGGCGAACCCGCGCCGAGCAAAACAGCGGCCGGCGAACCCGCGCTGAGCAAGCCGGCGGCCGCCGAACCAGCGCCGGGCAAGCCGGCGCGACGGCGCGGCGGTGCGAAGGTTCAGGTCTTGTCACCCGAGGCGACGGCGCGGGTTCGCGCGGCGGCGGAACGGGCGGCGGCGGCGGCCAAGGCGGAGACGCCGCGCCGGCGGCGGCGGCCGGCGGGCGGCGGCTCGTCCGCGCCGGACGGTGACAGCTCGGCGGACTCGTGAGGCTCTGATGCAAATTCGTGATGCCGTTGTTCTGGTAACCGGCGCGTCGTCGGGCATCGGTCGCGCAACCTCGCTCGCTCTCGACCGCGCCGGTGCGCGGGTCGCGATGGCGGCGCGACGGGCGGACCGCTTGCAGGAGTCTGCTGCTCGGATGCGCGATGCTCTGGTGTTGCCCACCGACGTGTCGGACATGGCCGCGGTGGAGGCGATGGTCGACCGCACGGTGCGGCACTACGGACGGCTCGACGTGCTCATCAACAACGCCGGGATGTCGGTGCTGACGCGGGTCGACGCCATCGAACCGGAGGCGATGCGCCACATGCTGGACGTCAACTTCACCGCCGCCGTGGTGGCGACGTCGCGCGCGCTGCCGGTGATGCGGCGACAGCACGGCGGCATCGTCGTCAATGTCGGCTCGCCGGGCGGCTTCCTCGGCGTGCCCTTCTACGGATCGTACGCGGCCAGCAAGGCGGCGATGCACGGGTGGACGCGGACGTTGCAGGCCGAGTGGGCCGGCAGCGAGATCTTCGTCGTCGAAGTCCATCCCGGCGTCATCGAGACCGAGATGCACTCGGTGGCGGTCGGCCAGTCCCAACTCGCCGAGGCGCCGCGGTTGGCCGGGCGCGAAAGCGGGCCGGCGGGCGCGATGCAGCCACTGTCGGCCGATGTCGTCGCCGCGGACCTCGTCGAGTGCATCCGCCATCCGCGGCCGACCGTCTACTCGTCGGCGTCGGTGCGCTACGGATCGATTCTCGCGTACGTCGATTGGGCGCGCCGCCGCTTCATGGCCCAGTTGGCGAGCGCGGTGCGGCAGCGTTCCGGCCTGACGCCGTTCAGTGAATGAGATGAAATTCGAAGTCTTGCGGTGGTGCGGCGCGACCGCGCCGTGCGAAGCGGAGCTGCGGGCGAGTCTCGTCGCCGAGGGATACGAGGTCCTGTCGTGGAGCGATCCTGCCGGTGCGACCTACGAACCCCACACGCACGACCACGACGAGAGTCTGTGGATCGTCAGCGGGGAGATGACGTTCGGTGTCGACGGTCAATCGTATTCGCTGCGCGCGGGAGATCGGCTGCTGTTGCCGGGCGGTACCGTCCACAGCGCCGTTGCAGGAGCCGATGGCGCGGCGTACCTGGTGGGCCAGCGGGTCTGAACTCGGGCGCATGACGCGCGTTGGTGCTCGATGACCTCGCCGGCGCGAAGAATCGCGATCGTCTTGTCCGGCGGTGGCGCGCGCGGCGCATATGAGGCGGGTGTGCTTTCCTACATCTTCGAGCACGTCAGCCGTCAGCTCGAGCGCCCCGTCCATTTCGACATCATCACCGGGACCAGTGTGGGAGCCGTTCATGCGTGTTATCTCGCCGGCTCACAACAGCATGACGAGTGCGGTCGAGGGTTGATCGACATCTGGCGGGCGATGTCGTTCGACTCCGTCATGTCGCTGTCCACGACCGCCGTGCTGCGGGTGCCTTGGCGGATGTTCGGGTTCGGCATGGCTCCGGTGCCGGACGGCAGCCGCATCGCCGGCTTGTTCGACACCAGCGGGTTGGAAGCGTTGGTGGCACGCGCGGTCGGATGGCGCGCGTTGCGTGAGAACATCGACGCCGGCCGGCTCGTCGGCCTCGCGGTCGCCGCGACCGAGATCGCCAGCGGCAAGACGGTCGTATTCGTCGATCGGTCGGACGGACTATCTCTGCCGTGTTCCGGCGATCCGCTGGTCGTCACGTCGAAGGCGCAGATCACGGCGCAGCACGCCCTGGCCTCGGCCGCGATCCCGATGATCTTCCCGGCGGTCCGCATCGGCCCGCGCTTTTACAGTGACGGCGGCTTGCGAATGAACACACCGCTCGCACCCGCGCTGCGCATGGGGGCCGACCGCGTGCTCGTCATCGGATTGCGGCATGCCGAGGCCGGCGCGCCGTCCGACGTGGATGAAGAGCGCGAAGCGGTGGCGCAGAGCCCGATTTATCTCGCCGGCAAGGCCCTCAACGCACTGTTGCTCGACAGCGTCGAGTACGACCTGGAGCGGCTGCGTCTGTTCAACGAGATTCTGCACGGGGGCGTCGCCGAGTACGGAGCGGACTTCGTCGACCGCATCAACGTGCCGGTCGTCGCCCGCCGCGGTCACCCGTACAAGATCGTCGAGTCGCTGTTCATACGGCCGTCGCGCGATCTCGGTGTCGAAGCGGCCGAGTGTTTGCGGACGCAGTTGCGTTCGGCGTCGGGAAGCCGTCTGCGACGCACGCTCCTCGGATATCTGGCGGACAGCGAAGTGAGCGAGGCCGACTTCCTCTCGTATCTGTACTTCGATGCGTGCTACGCGGAGCGCTTGGTGGCGATGGGTCGGAGCGATGCGGCGGCGGCCGAGGAAGCCCTCGTGGCGTTCTTCACATGAGCGCGTCCACATCCGACGAAGCCGACGGCGATCGCGACGCCGGCATCTGGGACGGGAAGTCGGTGGCGCGGCGCTTCGTGTCACCCGACGGCTTTACGGTGCTCGTCGGGCGGACGGCGCGCGACAACGACATCCTGACCTTCAAGATCGCCGCGCCGCAAGATACGTGGCTGCACGTCGCGACCGGGCCGGGTTCGCACGTCGTCATTCGCAACCCCGACCGCTTGACGATTCCGCGCGAGACGCTGCAGTTCGCCGCGGCACTGGCGGCCGGATACTCCAGCGGACGCGACGGCGGTCGCACCGCCGTACACGTCGCGCCGCGCTCCGAGGTGACGAAGCCGCGGGGGTATTCGCCGGGCAAGGTCGCGCTGGGTCGGTCGCGCACGGTCCACGCTACACCGAGTCGCGATCCGGGCTGACGGGCGCGGCCTCGTCGGTCGCTACGCGATTGGAAATGACTGCTTCGGCGTTGCGCCGGAGGCCCTCGACGCGGGTTCGTTCGAACGCGGTGCCGGAGTACGTCTGGGCGAACCGCACCGCGTCGAGTTCGACGAGGTCGGCGGGCCCGGGGTGTGCGAGCGACGGCCGAGCGCCGAAGCGTGGTTCCTTCGTCGGTGCGGCGAACTTGTCGTTCCACGGGCACACTTCCTGGCAGATGTCGCAGCCGAACAGCCAGTCGTCGATGGCGCGGCTCTGTGCGGAGTCAAAGGCGCCGCGGTGCTCGATGGTGAGGTAGGAGATGCAGCGGCGGGCATCGAGCACGCGCTCGGTGGGAAAGGCCGCCGTCGGGCAGGCGTCGAGACACGCGCGACAAGTCCCACAGTGGTCGGTGGTGGTGGGCGCATCGCAGGCGAGCGGCAGGTCGGTGAGGACACATCCGATGAACGTATAGGAGCCGAGCGAGCGGTGGATCAGCATCGTGTTCTTGGCGATCCACCCTAGGCCGGCGCGTTCGGCGAGCTCGCGCTCCGGCACCGGGCCGGCGTCGACGTAGGGCCGTGTCCGGTCCGGGTTCGCGCCGAGTTCGCACAAGCGCCGCGCCAGCGACGCGAGCCGCTCGCCGATCACCGCATGATAGTCCTCGCCCCACGCGTAGCGTGCGACGCGGGCGCCCGGGGCGGGCGTCGTGTCGGGCTGGTAGTAGCTGGACAGGGTGACGACCGCGCGCGTGGCGCCCTCGACGATCTCCGCCGGGCTCTCGCGCCGCCGCGCTTGCCGGCCCATGTAGCCCATGTCGGCGGCGTGACCGGCGTCGAGCCACGTCCGCAGCGCTCCGCGCCGTACGGGACTCAGGTCGCAGACGCCGACCGCGTCGAAGCCGGCGTTGGCCGCGAAGCGCTTGACCTCGGCGGCCAGGTGCTGCTCGGGCGTTGGTGGACGCGTTGCCATCGGTGGGGATCTAATCGCATTCGCGGAACAAAATCCCGCGCGGATGCGCCGGGGGATCGATTGACAGGGCGCGCGACCGCTGGCGGAGTGTCCGCCATGCCGGACGTCGATATGTTGATGGGGCCGTTTGCGGGGATGGGCTTTGGCGGTCTGGCTGGAGCGGTCGTCGGTTACGCGGCGAAGAAGATCACCAAGCTGCTCGCGCTGCTGCTGGGATGCCTGTTCATCGCCATCCAGATCCTCGCTTACAAGGGCTTCATCCAGGTGGATTGGGGAGCGGTGCAGACGGCGTCCGAGCACGCCATGCAGAGCGAGGAGGGGCGCACGGCGGCCCAGCGCGCGTGGGACGTTCTCACCGCCAATCTGCCCTGGGGTGGCGGCTTTGTCGCCGGGTTTGTGATCGGCTTCAAACTCGGTTGAACGCGGGCTCGCGGGCGCGCGCGTGCGGGCGCGGTTGTTCTCGCCCGACGCCGCGTTGAATCACCTGGGTGAAACCGATAGGAAAACCGGGTTTGCGTCCACGTTCTTCACGAGGGGAATAGCTCATGGCCACGATGATCACGGAGGAGTGCATCAACTGTGGTGCCTGCGAACCCGAATGCCCGAACACCGCCATCTATCAGGGCGGTGTCGAGTGGGAGTTCAATGGTGCGATGCACGCCCCGCTCTCCAAGGACGTGTTCTACATCGTCCCAGAGAAGTGCACGGAATGTGTGGGGTTTCACGATGAGGAAGCGTGCGCGGCGGTTTGCCCGGTCGATGTCTGCATCCCCAATCCAGCGATTCCCGAGAGCGAAGAAGTACTGATCCAGCGGGCCAAGGAGCTACATCCTGGTACCGAGTTCCCGTCCAACTTTCCGTCGCGCTTCAGTCCGGGTCGAGCGGACGGCGACGCGGCCGAGGCACCGACGGTGGCCGCTTCCAACGGCGACGCGTCCGCGCCGGCAGCGGCGCCGAAGCCAGCGCCCGCGGCGAAGGGCGGCGGTCCCGTCGAAAAGCCGCTATCGGCACCGCCTGCCAGGGAAGCTCGCCCAGAGAAGAGGTTTCCCGGCGAGCTCGACATGACCTTCGAAGCGGCGTCGCGGTCGCTCGAGGAGGGCTGGGTAGGCAAACCATCCCCGGGCAAACTGCTGATCGCGCTCGCGCAGCCGATCCTCGGCGCCTTGCCCTACGGCAAGAAGCGGGAAATCGAGCGCGCCGTTGCCGACCGGCGATACTTCTCGGTGGCCGGGGCCACCGGGTTGAACGCGTTGCACAACATGTTGCTCTACCCGATCGGGTTGGCCGTGGTCGGCGCCGTGGCGCTCGATCGGTCGGTGTTCAGCGACCAGCTCAAGTGGCTGTTGTTCCTCGGCGTCGTGCTCGCCACGTTGGAGTCGATCTGGCGGATGCGGGAGAGTTTCCGCGGTGCGCCGGCCGAGGATGTCATCTACCGCGCCGCGGCGTACGGTTTGCCGTTGGTGCCGCTCGCCGCTCCAATCCTCAGTATGGCGGGGCGACCGGAAGCGCAGGGCAGTGTCGGACAGGACGGATTCACCGACTCGCGCTTCGGCGACAAGCTCGAGCGCGAGAGACGGTACGGCGAAGTCTACCGCGTCCGCGAAGACATGAACGGGTGTATGGTCGAGTTCGAGTTTCCGCGCGTCGTTCCGCCCTCCGGCATCAAGGAAGAGCTCGGCGTCGGCGACGAGATGCCGGACTACGATTACGACATCGCGCTCGCCCACGATCAGCTGACGATCGTCGGCAAAGTGACGGATGAGAAAGTGCGGCGCATCGCCGCGGTGTCGCCAGCATTTCCGCCGGACTTCACGACCCACATCAAACTGCCGATTCGGCCGGCTGGGTTCCGCCATCGCATGCAGGGCAAGTCGCTGGAGATCGCACTACCGCGCAAGGTTTAGTGATCATGGGCGTATCCATCCTCGGTCTCGGTCACGAGCTCCCGCCGGCGGCAAAGGTTGGCAACGAGCAGCGGCCGACTGTCGCCGCCCCGTGTGGCTCGTCCGAACTGGCGCTGGCGGCGGCGCAGCCTGCGTTCGCCGAAGCGGGATGGACGGCGCAGTCGGTGCAGATGATCGTTTTCGCGACGATGACGCCCGACGTCACCTTCCCCGGCGCCGGATGCTTTCTGCAGGACAACCTCGGCGTCGACACGATCGGGGCACTCGATGTGCGCGGCCAGTGTGCCGGGTACCTGGTCGGATTGGCGGTCGCCCACGATCTGATCGCCGCCGGCAAGTACGAGCGGGTTCTTCTCGCCAGCGCCGAGGTGCACTCGTCGGCGCTCGACTACTCCGAGGCGGGCCTGGCGGTGAGCGAGCTGTACGCCGACGGCGGCGCCGCGACGGCGCTCGGCAGCGGCCCGGGGATCGCGGAGGTGCGCGCCGTCGTCTGCGGAGCGGACGGCCGCCATCACCAGAGGTTCTGGTGTGAGTTTCCCGCCAGTCGTCGCTTTCCGACGCGCATGACGATCGAGGATTTCGAACGGGGTGGGCACTTCATCCGGATCGATCGCGAGCACGTCTCGCAGTTCGGCCGAGAGAAGCTGCCGGAGATCATCCGCGGTGGCCTGCGGCAGGGCGGAGTGTCGGCGGACGAGGTCGACTTGTTCGTCGTCAGTCACATCTACGAGGACGTTGCCGACGACGCCGTTCGCACGCTCGGGCTCGCGCCGGACCGCGTGCTCATCGCCGGTCGCGAGCACGGGCACATTTCCGCCGCAACGCTGCCAATAGCACTCGATCGAGCGCGCGCCGCCGGCCGTGTCGGGCGCGGCTCGCGGGTTTGCCTCGCCGCCTGCGGTGCCGGCTATGCCTGGGGTTCGGCGATCCTGGAGTTCGCATGACGAAGGACGCCGGACGTACGCGAATTCGCGGCATCGGCCGCTGCGTTCCGCAGCGCGTCGTCACCAACGACGATCTGTCGCACCTCATGGAGACCGACGACGAGTGGATCCAGCAGCGCTCGGGGATCCGCTCGCGCCACCATGTCACCGAGGATACGGGCGCGGCCGATCTCGGTGCCGTGGCGGCGCGCGAGGCGTTGCAGCGCGCCGGCGTCGACGCCGCTGAGATCGACTGTGTGATGTTCGCCACCTTGAGCCCGGACTACGACATGCCATCCAGTGCGTGCGTGTTGCAGGATCGACTCGGCATCAGCGGCGTACCAGCGTTCGACATCCGCAACCAGTGCACCGGTTTCCTATACGGCCTCACCGCCGCCGACGCTTTCCTGCAGGCCGGTCGTTACAAGAAGATCCTTCTCGTCGGGGGCGAGATCCATTCGACCGGGGTCGAGTTCACGACGCGCGGCCGTCAGCTCGCGGTGCTTTTCGGTGACGGAGCCGGAGCGGTGGTCCTCGACCGCGGCGACGATCCACGGCGCGGCATCCTCTCCACCCATCTGCACTCCGAAGGGAAGTACGCCGAGAAGTTGTGGCTGCAGGGGGTGGAGGGGCGCGCGTCGCGCCGTCTGACGCCGGAGATGATCAACGGCGACGACCCGGCGATCTACCCGAAGATGGTGGGGCGGTATGTGTTCAAGCACGCCGTCACGCGTTCGATCGAGGCGATCCAGGAGGCGGTCGAAGCGAACGGCTACGCCGTCTCGGATCTCGATCTGCTGGTTCCGCACCAGGCGAATCTTCGTATCAACCAGGCCGTTGCGATGACGCTGGAGTTTCCCGAGGAGAAGGTGGTCAACAACATCCAGACCCTCGGCAACACGACCGCGGCAACGATCCCACTCGCCTTGTACGACGCGCTCGAGGACGGACGATTGCGAGATGATTCGCTCGTTTGTCTGGTCGCGTTCGGAGCCGGATTCACCTGGGCGTCGGCGCTGATGCGCTGGTAGGTCGGCGGTGAGCACGGCGCAGTGGGTCTTCGAGCCGATGCGCGAGGCGGATCTCGCGGCGGTTCTGGAGATCGAGCGGCTGGCTTCGCCGTCGCCCTGGACTCCCGGACTCTTCCTGCACGAACTGCAGCTCGAGTTCTCCCGCATCATTCTGGCTCGCCAGGGCGATGGCGGCGCCGTTCTCGGATTCGCCTGTTGGTGGGAGGTGGCGGAGGAGATTCACGTCCTGAACGTGGCCGTGCATCCGTCGAAGCGCCGACGCGGAATCGGCAGAGCCCTGGTGCGGCGGATGCTTGCCATCGGGACCGCCGCGGGTGCGACCCTCGCCGGATTGGAGGTGCGGGCCGACAACGGCGCCGGCATCGCGCTCTACGAAGGCTGCGGATTTGCCCGCGTCGGCCAGCGGCGCGACTACTACGGACCGGGTCAGAACGCGGTACTGATGGACTGCCGTCTGCCGATGGATCGTTGATGACGATCGTAGAGCCGCGCATGCTTGACTCGTTTTGCAGGCGCGGGATAAGACGGTCTCTCGTTTTAAGGGAGACGCATGACTCTCGAGCTGTATAGCCAGGCGCGGTGGCGCCGGTGGGCGGAAAATGAGGCAACGGCTTGAGGGGCTGCTTCAGCAGGCATTGACCCGAGTACGAGAGGGGGGAGCGCTGAAGTTGGAAAGCCTCCCCCCTTTGATTTTTGAGATCCCGCGCGACCAGAGCTACGGGGATCTGGCGTCGACAGTCGCCTTGGGGCTCGCGCGCAGTGAGGGGCGCAAACCCCGTGAGATCGCGCAGATCATCCTCGACCACGTGGACGACCCGGAAGGTTTGCTCGCCGCCGCCGAGATCGCCGGCCCGGGTTACATCAACTTTCGCTTCGCGGCGAATTTCTGGAGCCGGTGCCTGATCGATCTGGAGCGGGAGCGCTGCGGGATCGCCGACGTTGGCCAGGGGAAACGGGTGCTCGTCGAGTTCGTCAGCGCCAACCCGACCGGTCCGCTTCACGTCGGTCACGGCCGCGGCGCCGTGCTGGGCGACGCCGTGTCGCGACTGCTGTCGATGGTCGGCTATGACGTGACCCGCGAGTACTACATCAATGACGCCGGCAAGCAGATCGAGACACTGGCGGCTTCGGCGTTGGCGCGCTTGCAGCAGGCGTGGGGCGCGGATTGCGCGATTCCCGAGGACGGATATCCCGGCGAGTACCTGATCGAAATCATGCAGGGGGAGCGCGAGGCGGCGACGGCGCTCGTCGCGGTCGAGGTGGGGGTGACCGTTCCCGGCGATAGCGCCAGCGCGCTGTCTCTGTTGGCGGCGCATACCGATGCCGCGCGGCGCGTTTGCGGTGAGTTGGCCGCGAAGCGGCTGCTGCAGTGCATCATCGATGACATGGCCGCGCTGGCCGTCGGGATGGACCTGTTCGTGAGCGAGCGCGAACTGCGCGCGCGCGGCGTCGTCGACGAGGCGCTGCGCGAGCTCGAAGGCGCCGGGTTTCTCTACGAAGCGGACGGCGCGCGATGGTTCCGGTCGACGGACTTCGGCGACGAGAAGGACCGCGTGATCCAGCGCAGCGACGGCGAACTGACGTACTTCGCCGCGGACATCGGTTACCACCGTGAGAAACTGGCGCGCGGCTTCGCGGAACTCATCGACGTGTGGGGAGCGGACCACCACGGTTATATCGCTCGCGTCGCCGCGGCGTTGCGGGCACTTGGTGCGGACGCCGATCTGTTCCACGTCCTCCTCGTGCAGTTGGTCCGGTTGACCCGCGGTGGCGAGCCCGTGCGAATGGGCAAGCGCAGCGGCGAGTTCGTCACGCTGCGCGAAGTCGTCGACGAAGTGGGCCGTGACGCGACGCGCTTCTTCTTTCTGATGCGAAAAGGCGACAGCCAGCTCGAATTCGACCTGGATCTGGCCGTCAAGCAATCCTCGGAGAACCCGGTGTTCTACGTGCAGTACGCGCACGCGCGGTGCTGCAGCATCTTCCGCCAGGCGGAGAAGGACGGCGTCGCGGTCCGCGACGGGGAGTCCCTCGCCTTGGCCCGTCTCGTCGCGCCCACCGAGCTCGAGCTGATCAAGACGTTGGCGATGTACACCGACATCGTGGCGGAGGCGGCGCGCGAGCGCGAACCACACCGGGTCGTGTTCTATCTGATCGACATGGCGAGCGCGTTCCACCGCTTCTACAATCAAGAGCGCGTCATGACCGAGGATCGGGAGTTGAGCGAGGCGCGCCTCTATCTGGTGGGATCGGCGCGGCGGGTGTTGCGCCACGGTCTCGAACTGGTGGGCGTCGGGGCGCCGGAAGCGATGTGAGGGGGCGATGGCTGCGCGAAAGAACGCCGGTTTGACGGTTGGTCAGTCGTTGACGCTCGCCTTTGGCTTCTTGCTGGGGTCGGTGATCATCTTCGCATTTGGCGTCTGGGTCGGTCGCGACCTCGCGCAACAGCGCCAGCGCCAGGAGCGGCCGGTCGTCTTCCAGCCGGTCGACAAGCCTGCCGCCGCGCCGACCTCTCCCCAGGCGACGCCGGTGATCGGCGTGCAGCCGAGCGGCGACGATCCCGACGAGCGGCCGACACCCCCGCGGCTCACCCCGGAGCCGACGCCGAGTATCCCTGCGCCGACGAGGACGCCGACGCAGCGCATCCCGGCCACCGTCACCCCGTCGCTGAAGCAACCGACGATCGTGATGCAGCCTCGCCAGCCCACGGGCCCGTTGAGCGGCGCGTTGTGGACGGTACAGGTGACGGCGACCAACGACCAGGTTCAGGCCCTGGTGACCGCACGCGGGCTGCGCGCGAAGGGATACGACGCGTTCACGGTCCAGGCCGACATCGGCGGCGTCAAGTGGTACCGCATTCAAGTCGGGAAGTTCGGCGAGCAGCAGGAGGCCGAACAGACGGCGGCGAAACTGCGAAAGGACGGACTCGAAGCGGCTTTCGTCGACCGACTGCGCTGAGAGTAGCCTTTCATGAGCTTCCGGCCCGACTACGAGGAGTTCTGTGAGATGGCGAAGCGGGGCAACCTGGTCCCCGTCTATCGCGAAATTCTCGCCGACCTCGATACCCCGGTCTCGGCATTTCTCAAGCTCGACGACGGTGGGGACGCCTTTCTGCTCGAGAGCGTCGAGGGTGGCGAGACCTGGGCTCGCTACAGTTTTCTCGGCACCGCGCCGCGCAAGGTGTTTGTCGCCAAGGGCGGGCGCTTCGGCGTCGCCGATCCCGGAGGAGAGCCTACGTGGCGCGACACCGGCGATCCGCTGGGCGAAGCCCGCGGCGAGCTTTCGCGTGTGCGCGCCGTGCCGATCGACGGCTTGCCGCGCTTCGCCGGCGGCCTGGTCGGTTTCCTCGGCTACGACATCGTGCGGACCTTCGAGCGTCTACCGGCGACGACCATCGACGACCTGGAGCAGCCCGACCTCTACTTGATGCTCGCCGACACCCTGGTCGTGTTCGACAACGTCGCGCAGTCGATGAAAGTCGTCGCCCACGCGTGGATCGAGAACGCGGAAGACCTGCGTGCCGCGTACGCCGGCGCATGTGAGCGCGTCGACTGCGTGATCGAGCGTCTCGCGCGGCCGCTTCCCCCGCCCGAGCCCGCGAGGGTCGTCGACGGCCCGCCCCAGGTTTTGTCGAACTTCGCCCCGCATGCTTACGAACGCATCGTCGAGCGCGCCAAGGAATACATTTACGCGGGTGACATCATTCAGGTCGTGCTCGCCCAGCGGTTCGAGTGCGCGCTGCGAGCGCGGCCGTTCGACATCTACCGCTGTCTGCGAACGCTGAACCCCTCGCCGTACATGTTCTTTCTGCGCACCGGCGATCGCATCGTTCTCGGCGCGTCGCCGGAGGTGATGGCGCGTGTGGAAGGCCGCGAGATTACGGTACGCCCGATCGCCGGCACGCGACCGCGCGGGACCAGCGAGCGCGAGGACCGCGCGCTCGAGCAGGAGCTGTGCGCCGACCCGAAAGAGGTGGCCGAACACATCATGCTGGTGGATCTCGGGCGCAACGACGTCGGGCGAGTCGCCGCGGTGGGAAGTGTGTCGGTTACCGAGCGGTTGATCGTCGAGCGCTACTCGCACGTGATGCATCTGGTGTCCAACGTCCAAGGTGTCCTCGCCGACGGGCTCGACGCTTTCGACGTGTTCCGCGCCACCTTCCCCGCCGGGACGCTGAGCGGGGCTCCGAAGGTCCGCGCGATGCAGATCATCGAAGAGCTGGAGCCGACTCGACGCGGCGTCTACGGCGGCGCCGTCGGGTACTTCGACTTCGCCGGCAACATGGACACCTGCATCGCGATTCGCACGATGGTGATCCAGGGAGGTACGATCTACGGCCAAGCCGGCGCCGGGATCGTCGCCGATTCCAACCCCGAGCTCGAGAACGCCGAGTGTGTCAACAAGTCGCGCGCCGTGTTTCAGGCGGTCAAGTTGGCCGAAGGGATGCAGGATGTTGCTGGTCGTCGATAACTACGACTCGTTCACCTACAACCTCGTCCAGTACCTGGGAGAGTTGGACCAGGACGTCGTCGTCCACCGCAACGACGCGGTGACGGTGGACGAGATCGAGGCGATGGGCCCGGAGCGTGTGGTGATCTCGCCCGGTCCCTGCACGCCGGCGGAGGCGGGGATCTCGGTGGACGTGATTCGCCGGTTTGCGGGTCGCGTGCCGATACTCGGGGTTTGCCTCGGCCATCAGTGCATCGGTAGCGCATACGGCGGAGAGATCGTGCGGGCGGAGCGCATCATGCACGGCAAGACGTCGCCCATCGAGCACGACGGGCGAACGGTGTTCTCCGGCCTGACCAACCCATTTGCGGCGACCCGCTATCACTCGTTGGTGATCGACCGCTCGACAGTGCCCGATTGTCTCGAAGTGAGCGCGTGGACGGCCGAGGGTGAGATCATGGGCGTGCGCCACCGCGAGCTCCTGGTGGAAGGAATCCAGTTCCATCCCGAGTCGATTCTCACCCTGGAGGGCAAGGCGCTGCTCAGAAACTTTCTCGAACTTTCCTTTGGAAATTCGCCCCCGTGAGCGCTTCGCGCTCCGATGGGCTCGGCAGTGCCGGCGAAGCCGGAACTGCCTCCGGTCATCGCCCCCGTGAGCGCTTGGCGCTCCGATGGGCTCGGCGGTGCCGGCAAAGCCGGAACTGCCTCCGGTGACCACTCTTCGGACTGAACGCATGGATCTTCCCGGGATTCTAGAACGCCTGGCGCAGCGTCATTCGTTGACCGCCGCCGAGATGGAGGAGGTCGTGGCCGCCATCATGAGCGGCGGCCTGACGGCCGCCCAGCTGGGCGGCTTCCTGATGGCGCTGCGCACCAAGGGCGAGACCATCGACGAGATCACCGGCGCGGCGCGCGCGATGCGCCGTTTTGCCACGCGCGTCGAGAGCCGGCACGACCTGGTCGACACCTGCGGCACCGGCGGCGACGGCGGCGGGACGTTCAATATCTCCACGGCCGCCGCGCTGATTGCCGCTGGCGCGGGGGTCGTGGTGGCGAAGCACGGCAACCGGGCGATGTCCGGGAAGGTCGGGGGCGCGGACGTGCTCGAGGCGCTCGGAGTGCGGTTGGATCTCGGACCGGAGGGGATCGCCCGGTGTCTCGACGGAGCCGGCATCGGGTTTCTGTTCGCCCCGTCGTTTCATCCCGCCATGCGGCACGCCGGTGCGGTGCGGCGCGAACTCGGCGTGCGCACGATCTTCAACCTCCTCGGCCCGCTCGCCAACCCCGCGGGCGCGCGCCGGCAGGTGCTGGGCGTGTTCAGCGAGCAGTGGGTCGGACCGCTGGCGCACGCGCTGAGCCAGCTCGGCAGCGAGCGAGCCCTCGTCGTTCACGGTAACGACGGGCTGGACGAGATTTCGATCTGTGCTCCGACGCGCGTCGCGGAGCTGTGCGCCGGCAGCGTCCGCGCCTACGAGATCGACGCCGCGGATCTCGGGATTGCGCGGTGCGCCGCCGCGGAGTTGCGCGGTGGCGATGCCGCGGCGAACGCTGAAATCCTGCGGCGCGTGTTGCGCGGTGAGGCCACCGCGGCTCAGTCCGGCGTGGCCCTCGTCAACGCCGCGGCGGTGGTGTGGATCAGCGGCTTGGAGCCGAGCCTGCGCGAAGGGCTGGAGCGAGCGCGGCGGGCGGTGGAATCGGGCGACGCCGCGCGCGTACTCGAACGGCTGGTGGAGCTTTCCCACGCATGATCCTCGATGAGATCGTCGCGGCGCGCCGCGAGGACGTGCGCCGAGCGAAGCAGGCGGTTGGTCGCGCTCAACTGGAAGCTTCGTCGCGATTCGCCGAGGCACGGCGGGGCTTCCTGGCGGCGCTCCGCCGGCGCGAACGCGCCGTGATCGCCGAGGTGAAGAAGGCGTCGCCTTCGCGCGGCGTGATCCGCGCCGACTTCGACCCCGTCTGGATCGCCGCGCGCTACGCGGAAGGTGGCGCCGCCGCGATTTCGGTGTTGACCGAGGAGCGCCACTTCCAGGGGCGGCCGGAGTATCTGGCCGCGATTCGCGACGTGGTGGCGCTGCCGCTTCTGCGCAAGGATTTCATCTTCGACGAGTACCAGATCGTCGAGGCGCGGGCCTGGGGCGCGGACGCGATCCTGTTGATCGTCGCGTCTCTCAGCGACGCGGAACTGGCGCACCTGGGCGCCTTCGCCCAGTCGTTGGAACTCGACGTCCTGGTGGAGGTGCATACGCGCGCGGAGCTCGAGCGAGCCCTCGCCTCCGGCGCCACCTTGATCGGCGTCAACAACCGCGACCTGCGCACGTTCGAAACGTCGCTCCAGGTCTCGGTCGACCTCGCCGAGCTGATGCCGGCAGGCGTGCACCGGGTCGCGGAGAGCGGCATCCACACGCCGGCGGACATCGCGCTGTTGCAGGGGGCGGGCTATTCGACGTTTCTCGTCGGCGAGTCGTTGATGCGCCAGGCGGATCCGGGTGCGGCGCTGACGGCCCTTGTGCGGGAACCGTGAGCGCCGATGACGAGGGTCAAGATATGCGGAGTCACCGTGGTCGCGGATGCCGAGCACGCGGCGCGCTGCGGCGCGTGGGCGGTCGGGGTCAACTTCTGGCCGCGCAGCCGGCGCCACGTGTCGTTACAAACCGCGCGGTTGATCGCGGCTGGAGTCGGGGGGGAGATTCCGATCGTCGGGGTGTTCGTCGACGCCTCGAGAGACGAGATCGATCGGCTCGTCGAGGCCGTTCCGCTCGACATGGTCCAATTGCACGGCGATGAAAGTCCCGCGGATTGTGAGGGTTGGAGCGTTCCGGTGATCAAGGCGCTGCGCCTGCGCGACCAGACCACCTGGCGCAGTGCGACAGCGTACCCGGCGGACTATCTGCTGGCCGACGCATTCGTGGAAGGGGAGCCGGGCGGTACCGGACACCGGCTGGCGATCGAGTGGATCGGCGCGGGATTGCGCGACCGTCTCATTCTGGCGGGGGGGCTGGATCCTGATAACGTTTCGGCGATGATTCGGGCCGTGTCGCCGTTCGCCGTCGACGTAGCGTCCGGAGTGGAGTCGGCGCCCGGGCGCAAGGATCCGGAGAAAGTGAAGAGATTCATCGAACATGCCCACCATGCCTGACAAGCTCGGCCACTTCGGACCCTTTGGCGGTCGATACGTCGCCGAAACGCTGATGCCCGCGTTGCAAGAACTCGACGAGGCGTATCGACGGCTTCGTCGCGATACGGAATTCAAGCGCGAGGTGCGCGATCACCTGAAGGAGTACGCCGGCCGCGAGACGCCGCTGTACTTCGCCCGCCGCCTCACCGACCACCTCGGCGGCGCCAAGATCTACCTCAAGCGCGAGGACCTCTGCCATACCGGCGCGCACAAGATCAACAACACGGTGGGTCAGGGGTTGCTGGCGCGGCGTATGGGTAAGCGGCGGATCATCGCCGAGACCGGCGCCGGTCAGCACGGCGTGGCGACGGCGACGGTGACGGCCCTGCTCGGCATGCAGTGCGAAGTGTTCATGGGCGCCGAGGACGTGCGTCGTCAATCTCTGAACGTCTTCCGCATGAAGTTGCTCGGCGCGCAGGTGCACGCGGTGCACAGCGGTAGTTCGACCCTCAAGGACGCGGTCAACGAGGCGTTGCGCGATTGGGTGACCAACGTCGCCGACACCTACTATCTGGTCGGTTCGACGATGGGGCCGCATCCCTATCCGCGCATCGTGCGCGACTTTCAGTCGGTCATCGGCACCGAGGCGAAGCGACAGATTCGCGCTCGGGAGGGCCGCCTGCCGGACGTCCTCGTCGCGTGCATCGGCGGCGGCAGCAACGCCATGGGATTGTTCTTCCCTTTCATCCAGGAGCCGGGCGTCGCGATGGTGGGGGTCGAGGCCGCCGGCGAGGGGCTCGACACCGGCCGGCACGCCGCGTCGATTACCGGCGGGATGATCGGCGTGTTGCACGGAAAGAAGACGTACGTGCTGCAGGACGAGACCGGTCAGATCCAACAGGCGCATTCGATCTCGGCCGGGCTGGACTACCCGGCGGTCGGACCGGAACACGCGCACCTGCACGCGACGGGAAGAGCGAAATATGTCGCCGTCACCGACGCCGAGGCGATGGAAGCTCTCCAGTTGCTCACGGCGACCGAAGGAATCATCCCGGCGTTGGAGTCGGCGCACGCCATTGCCCATGTGCGCAAGTTGGCGCCGTCGATGCGAGCCGACCAGATCATCGTGGTGAACCTTTCCGGCCGTGGCGACAAGGACATGAACACCGTGGCCGACTACCTTGGAGTGACTTTGTAGCCATGTCCGAACCGAATCGAATCGACCGCTGCTTCGCCGCGCTGAAGTCGCGCAACGAGGTCGCGCTGGTGCCGTTCCTGACCGCTGGTGATCCAGACCTCGACACCACCCGCAGGCTGTTGGACGCGGCGAGTCGCGGCGGCGCCGATCTGATCGAACTGGGAATTCCCTTCTCCGATCCCACCGCCGACGGCCCGGCGATCCAGCGGGCCTCGGCGCGCGCCATCGAGTACGGCGTGTCGCTGCCGAAGATCCTGTCGATGGTCGCCGAGTTCCGCCGGTCGAGCGACGTGCCCATCGTCCTCTTCGGCTACTACAACCCGATCTTTCACTACGGACCCGAGCGTTTCGCGCGAGACGCCAAGGCCGCGGGGGCGGACGGCATCCTGGTGGTCGACCTGCCGCCGGAAGAGGCCGACGAGCTTTACGAACCAGCGCGCGCCGAGGGCCTGCGGATGATCTTCCTCCTAGCGCCCACCAGCGACGAGTCGCGCGTCCGCGCCGTCATGAAAAAGGCCGGCGGGTTCGTCTACTTCGTTTCGATGACCGGCGTCACTGGATCGAAGAGCATCGATACCGGGCACGTCCGCGGTCGGATCGCGGCGTTGCGGGAGCACTGCGATCTCCCGATCGGAGTTGGCTTCGGAATCACCACCGCGGAAGAAGCGGCGACCGTCGCGTCGTTCGCCGATGCCGTCGTCGTCGGCAGCGCCATCGTGCGCATGGTCGAGGAAAACGCCGCTGCCCCGGATCTCGCCGGCCGGGTCGAGGAGTTCGTGCGCGCCCTAAAGGAGGCGACGCGCAATCCGACGACAGCCGCCGCTTGATCGAGCGGAGAACGCTGGTGGACGCATACGAGCGGACTCTCGGGTGGCTGTATTCACTCGAGAAGGCCAAGGGCATCGACCTGAAACTGGATCGGGTTGCGGCGGGTCTCGCCGCGCTCGGCGATCCGCAACGCCAATTGCGGTGCTTTCACGTCGCCGGAACCAACGGGAAGGGTTCGGTGGTCGCCTATCTCAACGAGGTGCTCGGAGCCGCCGGGTATCGCGTGGGGAGGTACACGTCGCCGCACCTCGTCGAGCTGACCGAGCGCATTCAGGTCGATGGTCTGGAGATCTCGCGGGAGGAGGTCGTCGCGCTGGGCGACGAGATTCGGCGCCGCGTTCTCGATCGCGGCATCGAGCTGACATTCTTTGAAATCGTGACGGCGATGGGGTTTTTGCATTTCGCGCGCGCCGGCGTTGACTTCGTCGCGCTCGAGGTAGGGCTAGGCGGTCGGTTGGATGCGACGAACCTCGTCGATCCCACGGTGGCGATCATCACCAGTGTCGGCATCGATCACACGCGATTTCTCGGCTCTTCGCTCGCGCAGATCGCCGCCGAGAAGGCCGGTATCGCGAAGCCGGGGCGGCCATTGGTCGTCGGGCCGATGGCCGGCGAGGCGGCCGAGGTCATCGACCGGATTGCTCTGGGCGTCGGTGCCCCGATCTACCGGGCGCATCGGGAGTTCCGCTGGGAAGTCGACGCCGATCAACGCTTGAGTTTCGAGGGCCTCGGATGGTCGCTGCGCGACGTCGACGTCGGTCTCGACGGCGCGCACCAGCGCGACAACGCGGCCGTCGCGATCGCGGCGCTGGCGGCCGTGCGCGCAGACGTGCCGGTGGACGAGACGGCGTTGAGGCGCGGGCTTGCCGGTGTGCTCTGGCCGGGCCGCCTGCAGACGGTTTCGGAACTTCCGCGAACGATCGTCGACGGAGCGCACAATGTCGACGCCATGCGCGCGTTGGCCTCCGAATTGGCGCGAACGGCGGTGACTGGAGCGCGCACACACGTGCTGTTCGCGGCGATGGGTGATAAGGAGTGGCCCGCAATGATTCAGATCCTCGCCCCGCATTGCGCGTCGGCCGTGGTGACCGAGGTTCTGCCCGAACGTGCGGCGCCGGTCGAACGCATGAAGGATGCGTTTGCCGCGTACTGTCCCGCCTCGGTGGAGCGAGATCCCGCCCGCGCGTTCGCGATGGTTCGCGCCGCCGCGGGCGTCGCCGACCGGGTTCTCGTCACCGGGTCGCTGTTTCTCGTCGGCGCCGTTCTCCAACTATTGGACATGGCAGCGCCGACGGGCGCCTGTCGGTGATGCGAGCGACAACGCGCAAGCTTGGCGCGGTCGCGGCCGTCCTCTTGATCCTCGCGTTTCGGCCCGCCGGCGCGGACGGGCCGGAACTGCCGTTCGATCCCGATGCCGAGGTGACGATCGACGCGAAGGAGATCAGCTACGACCGGAAGACGAACAACGTCAGTGCCGAGGGCGACGTCGAGATTCGTCACGGCGCGACTCTCCTCGAGGCTGATCGCGTCGACGTCAACCGCGAGACGCAAGACGCCACGGCGACGGGCGACGCGGTGTTGACCAACCCGGATGTCACGATTCGCGCGTCCGAGATGAACATCAATCTGCGCGACGAGACAGGTACGTTGCGAAACGTCGAGATCGACTCCGAAACGCTCGGCTACTCCTTGCGCGGCGAGACGATCGAAAAGCGGGTGGGGCAAAGGTACTTCATCGAGAACGGTCATTTCACCACTTGCCAATGCGAGGATCCCGACGCGACGGTGCCGTGGAGTGTCAGCGGCGATACGCTCGACATCGATCTCGACGGCGACGGTGAAGTCCGCGGTGGTCGGTTTCACATCAAAGGGGTGCCGGTCCTGTACCTCCCGCGCGCGGTGTTTCCCGTCAGCCGGGATCGGCAGGCCGGTCTCTTGTTTCCGCGGGTTGGCTTTTCCAACCGCCGCGGCGTTCAGATCCTTCAGCCGTTCTTCGTGCCCTTCAACCGGAGTCACGACGCGACCATCAGCGTCGATATCGAGACGTCGCAGCGTGTCGGTTTGATCGCGGAGCACCGGTACGCGCTGGATCGCCGTTCGGCCGGTGAGATGCAGGTATTGTATTTCAACGAAGCTTGGCGCGGGCGTGCCACCGAGGTGTCGATTCCCGGTGCGGAGGACGTCCGTGTGCCCGAAAATCGCTGGGGTGTGATCGGCCAGCACGCTTACGCCCTCGGCGAGACGGAGGTGTACGCCGATTTGCTGCTGGTGGGCGATGACGTCTTCCTTCGCGAGATCAATACGTTCACTCTCGACGACTCCGAGGACGTGACACTGCGCACCCGTCCCTTTACCAGTTCGCGGGTCGGTGGGTTGCGGCGCTTCAGCCGCGGTTACGGGCAGATCGAAGGAGTTTATCACCAGAATTTGGTGGGCCGTGAGGCGTATGTTTTGCAAAATGCTCCGAAGGCGCTGGCCGTCGCGCAGAAGCAACTCGGTCGAGGACTACTCGGATCCCTCGACTCCAGTGTGGTTTCATTCGAGCGAACGACAGGCATCACCGGCACCCGGTTCGATTTGTCGCCCAAGCTCGAACTGCAGATTCCGTTGGGGCGCTCGGTCGACGGCTCGGTGTCCGCGGCGTATCGAGAGACCGTCTATGGGCTGACCCAGGATCAGATGCTCGGCGGATTCAACGGCACGGCAACCGGTGCCGAGGCCGACACGCTGATCAACCTGCCGACGTTCAGTAGCCGCGAAGCCGTCGAAGTGCGCGGCCGGCTGGCCACCGGTATCAGCCGCGTCTTCGACTTCGACCGATTTGGCCTGTCGAAGGTGAAGCACACGATCGAGCCGCAGGTCGAGTATCTGTACATCCCAACCGTCAACCAAGACGAGCAGCCGATCTTCGACGGGGATGATCGGCTGGCGTCTCGCAATGTCGTCAGTTACGGATTCGCCAGCCGCTTCCTGGGAAAGCGCGAGAGTCGGACGCCGGTTGCCGACGGTGCGAAGGCGGTCGCGGGGGAGGGTGACGAGGTGTTCGAGGTGGCTCGCGTCTCGTTGGTGCAAAGCCACGATTTCACCGGTGAGGTTCCTCAGGCGGGCGAGAGCGAGGCGCGCACCCACTTCTCCGATTTGGATTTTGCCATGCGACTCAACGCCGGGGCAGGGACGTCGCTGCGCCTGGAGTCGACGTACGACCCGACGCGCACCGATCTCACGTCGGCTACCGTCGGGGTACTGTTGCGGGAGCCGGACTGGCTCTGGTCCGACTTCTCAGCGGCGCGTTGGATCCACCGGTCCACGTTCGGCGTGCAGTACCGCTTCATCGCCAACAACAGCGTCCCCGATACCAGCACGGTCGAGCAACTCGACTCCGGAATCCTGATGCGTGTGACCGAACGCGTTGGCCTGCGGTACTCGGCGCGTTACAACATCGCGGCGAACCGGTTCTTGAGCAACTTTTTCGGATTCTCTTACATCTCGGCTTGTGACTGTTGGAGCATGGACATGGGCGTGTCGGATCGATCGAACCCGAACGAAGTCCAGTTCCAGGTCCAGGTGGGGCTAATGGGATTCGGATCGACCGAAGGCGGCAGTCGCACCGGGGTGCGCCAGTAGATCCAGGCCGTCAGTGGGCCGCAGCGAGCGCGCTTTGCACGCCGTCGAACGGTTCGTCTCCGGCGCGCGCGGCCTGGGCGATCCAGGCGATGGTTGCGGGAAGATCGCCTGCGAACCGCTGGTAGACCTCTTCGAACAGTTCCAGACGATCGAAATAGACGTGCCGGGCCAGGAGCACGGCGTTGTTGAGCGGCTCGGAGGCGAAGCGGTCGTACTCCGTCGTTCGCCACGTCCGTGCGTGGAACCCCGCGCGCGCCGCGTCGAACAAACCCGCGCGCTCGTCTTCCGTGACCTCGCGTGCATACGCCGATCGGAGGTCGGCGAGGACGCCCGCCAGAAACTCGCCGAATTGCAATGTGTCGGCCCAGCGATCGCGTGCTCTCGCGGCTTCGTCGTGGGCGCCGCGTTCTTCAAAGAACGCGATCGCGCCCCGGTGCCCGACGAAATTGGCGAACGATTCGTTGAACGCGGTGTGGCCGGGTAGGTAGATCGTGCTGTGCAGGAGCTCGTGGATGATGGTCTCCGCCAACACTTCGTCGCGGTGGCGCAGCAGGTGCGAAAGCAGCGGGTCGTCGAAGTAGCCTAGAGTCGAAAATGCCACCGCGCGACGGACGTAGGTGTCGTAGCCTTCGTCCTCCAGCGATTCGGCGAAAGCGACCGCGGCGTCGCGTTGGAAATACCCCCGATACGGGACACTGCCGGCGATCGGAAACCACCAGGTGACCGCCTCCAAGCGGTTGCGGTGTGCCGCGCTCACGACATGGACCACCTGGTCCTGGTCGACCGCGGCCAGGCTGCGGTAGCTGCCGCCTACGTCGAGGCCCAGCCGCGACTCGGCGAACGCCCGGCTCTGCGTTGTCAACTCGAGCTTGGCTCGGGTCTCGGCATCCGTGTCGGCGTCGGCGAGGACCGCGTCGATCGATTGGCGTCGGGCGAGAATGCGGGCTTCCTCGTATGCGGCGCGAACCACGTAGCCGACGTCTTCGGCGCTGCACGATTGCATCGCGAGGAGAAGACAACCGAGGGCGGCGACTTGCGGGACGTTCATGCGTTGGTGACGTGGCGAGTCGCCTCGACCGGCGCCGCGGCCGTCGAAGCGAACTGCAACTGGTACAGGCGGTAATAGAGCCCTTCGCGGGCGAGAAGCTCGGCGTGGTGTCCCCTCTCGCGAATCTCCCCCGCGTGGAGGACGAGGATGCGATCCGAAGGTTCGATCGTCGAAAGGCGGTGAGCGACGACGAGTGCCGTGCGGTGAGCCATCAGTTGTGCGACCGCGTGGCGTACCAGCGCCTCCGACTCCATGTCGACGCTCGAGGTGGCCTCGTCGAGAACGAGGATCGCCGGGTCGTACGCCAGCGCTCTCGCGAAGGAGATCAGTTGTCGCTGCCCCACCGAAAGGTTGTTGCCGCGCTCGCGAAGCAACTCGTCGTATCCGCGCGAGAGCCGCCGGATGAAACCGTCGGCGCCGATGGCCTTCGCCGCCTCGACGGCCGCCTCGCGCGAAACATCCGGACGCAACAGCGTGAGGTTGTCGGCGATCGTTCCGGAGAACAGGAAAACGTCTTGAAGGACGACGCCGATCTGCCGGCGCAGAGCGGCGAGATCCCATTCGCGAACGTCCACCCCGTCGACCAGGATCCTGCCGCGATCGACGTCGTAGGAGCGGTTGAGCAACTTCATCACGGTCGTCTTTCCCGATCCGGTGTGGCCGACCAGGGCGACCTTCTCGCCGGGCGCGACAGTGAACGACACGTCGCGCAGCACGTAGTCTTCACGGTTGTACGCAAACCAGACGTTCTCGAACTCGACGCGCCCCGCGCCGCGGGCGATCGCGCGCGGGTGCGGCGGCGATGCGATGTCGACCTGTCGGTCGAGCAGTTCGAAGACGCGCTCGGCCGCCGACATCGCCGACTGCATGACGGCGTATTTGCTAGAGAAGTCGCGAATCGGGACGAAGAAGCGCTGGGTGTACTCGATGAAGGCTACCAGGGTCCCGAAGGCCAGCGTGCCAGCGAGGATCTGGCCGCCGCCGTACCACAAGATGAGCGCGAGCGAGATCGAGCTGACCGCTTCCACGACCGAGAACAGGGCGGCCTCGTAGATGTTCGCCGAATGATGCGCCTGGCGGTGGTGGTCGTTGAGTTCGCTGAACTGCTGAAAACTCGCTTCCTCGCGCGCGAACAGCTGGATCACGGTCATGCCGGCGATGGCTTCCTGCAGGTAGGCGTTGAGTCGCGCCAAGCGATCGCGGATGCGCCGGTAGTTGTTCCTCGCGTGCAAGCGAAAATAGTTGATGGACAGCGCCAGAATCGGCGTGACCGTCAGCGTCACGAGGGCGAGTCGCCAGTCGATGACGAGCAGAATCCCGATGATGCCCAAGAGCATCACGGCGTCCATCATCATCGTAAGTCCGCCCGCGGCGAACATCTCGTTGATGACGTCGACGTCGGTGGTCAGCCGGGTGACGAGGCGCCCCACTGGATTGCGGTCGAAGAACCGGGCCGGCAGCTTTTGCATATGGGCCACCAGGTCGACCCGCAGCGCGGCGAGGCTGTGCTGGGCGACGAGCATGGTCAGGTAGTACTGCAGGTAGACGAACGCGAACTCGCCGATCAGCGACAGCGCGTAGAGACCGCTGATGCGCAGAAGTCCCTCGGTGTCGCCGACGGCTACGTAGTCGTCGATCGCGATCTTCAAAAGATAGGGTTGGAGCAGGGACAGGGTGGCGGTGATCGGAAGGCAGAGGAGAGAAGCCGCGAACGTCGCGCGATAGGGACGGATGTAACCCCACAGTCGGCGCATCAGGCGGGCGTCGTAGGCGCGCCCCAAGTCCGCCTCGCCGTGGATGTCGGCCGACCAGCGACCCTCCTCCGCCGACCCCGCGCCCCGTTTCTCGCCCTTCATGTCGTGGCCAGCGCCTCTTCGAGTTGCTGTTCCCGAAACAGCTGCG